>ERZ837590.819-NODE-819-length-21292-cov-13.290578_pt1 | contig 21292 bp, 5 predicted proteins | sample MGYA00519573_ERZ837590 | MGnify/ENA primary metagenome ERZ837590 (study PRJEB31850, sample SAMEA3708820) | human gut metagenome | biome: human gut; feature: human-associated habitat; material: faeces | place: China | collected 2014 ... | reverse complement strand
TCGAGCGCCGGCTGGATGGTGCCGAGGATCTCGGTCGCGGCCTGGATGAACTCAGGCTGCTCGGGATAGCGGGCCTTGAGCTCTTCGAGAACTTTCTGCGTGTAGCTCATGCTTCCTCCAATGATGGGAAACGAAAAATGTTGGTCGCGGCACCCTATGCGCCGCGAACTTTATCGAGTATGGATAATATCGCACTGTTGCGGCAAAGTTTCGCATAAGCCGACGAGCAGATGTTTCGTTTTGATTACGATGCAGGTAGAAGCGTTTTTGAGCACCCGGCACACAAATCGCGTGTTTCGAAGCTGTTTCCCGCACGTTTCGAAACCACCACAAAGGGGACAGGCACCTTTGTGGTGGTTTTGGCGAGATGCGTTGGCGGGAACGGATGTGAATCGAACACATCCAAGACGTTTTGCACGCCTCACAACGGTTTTGAAGACCGCGGGGCCCACCGGAGCCCATCCGCTCCCAAACGTGGCGGTATTTTACCAAACCGAATATACCGCAACCGCAAAGAGGACCAAAGCAGTTCATTTGGGACGGGTGCCGTGCCACGAAAACGACCCATCTACTACGTTTTATTCGTAGGAGTCGACCATAACCGCTTTTTGGCAAAAATGGCAAGCCGTCTACCTGCTGTTTTGTTTTTGCAGTTTTTGGCATGGTTGAGGGTAGTCACTTAAACGTAGTAGATAGGCCGGTTTCGTGCCGAGCAGCGATGCGGAAACCGCTAGCGCAGCGATCTCAGACCGCCGGCCTCCTTGTCGAGCACTGTAAAGCGCACGGCATCCAGGTGCTCCAAGATGCTAATGGCTCGTTTGCGCGACACGCCCAGGGCCTCGCGCAGCACGCTCGTAGTGGCAGTGCCACCGGCAGCCTCGATGGCAGCTGCTACGACCTCACGCGCATGGGCCACGGCGGCGGCGGACAGAGCAACGTCGCGCTCGACCTTCACAATCGAGCGGTTGAGCGAAAGCTCGCGCAGAGCCCGCGTCATGGTGTCGCAATCGAGCTGCAACCACTCGCCCACCTCGGGCAACGTCGGTGCATCGAGACCGGCCCCGTCGAGCAACGCCAGGATGCGGTCACAGGCCTCACGCACCACGCGCGCGGCGGCGGCAGCGGAATGCGGGTCGAACACCTCGGCACCGTCTACGGCGCACACGCCGCGCGCACAGCCCTCGAGGACGAGCGCGGACGCGACGTCTTCGTCCGCTGTCGGCCAGGCAGCATGTGCAACCTCGCCCGGCGTGAAACCCGTCTGCTTGGGCGAGGCCCCGTGCATGGCGGCCAGCGTGTCGGAGAGCATGACGAGTGCGGCGTCGAGCACAGCGGGGGCGGCATAGAGCTCCTCGGTCGAACGCTCGGCATGAAGCGCCACGGCATCGCCCGAGGAAACCGTCCCGTGCAGGAGCGCGGCCGCCTCGGCGCCCGAAAGATCGAGAGCACGGGTTGCGGCCGCGGCAGGCGCGGGCAGGCGCTGCAGCCCCAGCCATGCGGCAACGGTGGCAGCGCGGTCGCCGGCATCCAGGGCCCCGAGCAGCGCGCGCTCGCCCGCGGAGAGGTCGCGCGAGCGGCGGCACCGCGAAAGAAGAACGCGACCGCCGCCGATAAGCGTCACCGGCGAGAACGCGAGCACGATGAGGCCGTCGCCCGATCGCACGGGAAGACGCTCCTCCAGACGGACCTGCACGATGCGGGTCTCGCCAGCCTCAATGGGTCCTTCACCCTCCATGAGCATGATACGGCCGAGGACCTCTGCCGTGCCCACCATCACGTGTACGCGCGCGCCGGACTCGAAGGGCACGGGCTTGGTGCCCACGCGCCCCAGATACGTGAAGCGGGCGATGAGCCTGAGCGTCGAGTCCTCGGCACCAGACCCGCAGAGGACCTCGCCGCGCGGAAGGTCGCCCGCGCCGTCGCCCACGATGTTGAGCGCCACGCGCTGTCCGGGCAACGACCGAGGAGTATCGCCATGCACCTGAATCGCGCGCACGCGGCAGCGCACGCCCGCGGGACTCGAAACGAGCTCATCGCCCACCGTCACGGGGGCATCGTGAAGCGTGCCCGTGACGACCGTCCCGGATCCCTTGATGGTGAAGCAGCGGTCGATGGGCAGGCGCGGGGCCAGACCGGGGCGCACCGGGCGGGATGCGGCATCGGCCAGGAAAGAGTCGATAGCGGTATCGAGGGCAAGGCGAACGTCCTCGACGCCCGCACCCGTGCGAGAGGAAACGGGCACCACGGGTGCATCGGCAAAGACGGTATCGCCGAGGAAATCCATCACGTCGAGCTCGGCGAGCTCCGCCGTCTCGTCATCGGCCAGATCGCGCATCGTAAGCGCAACGACCATGTGCGTCACACCCAACAGCTCCAGTACGCGAACATGCTCGCGGGTCTGCGGCATCACGCCCTCAACGGCCGAAACCACCAGCAACGCAACGTCCACGCCGGTGGCGCCCTGCACCATGGCGCGCAGATAGTGCGCATGCCCAGGCACGTCGACCAAGCCGACAAGCTTGCCGCTGGGAAGCTCGAGCTCGCCAAAGCCGAGCTCCGTAGTCATGCCTCGGCGCTTCTCGACCTCCAGACGGTCGGGATTTTTGCCAGTCAGTGCCTCGATAAGGGCCGACTTTCCGTGGTCAACGTGTCCTGCTGTTCCAACGACAACGGAACACTCGACAAGCTCACGCGCCGTCATCGACGCAAACCCGTTTGCACGGCATCCGCCAACGCAGACGCACACAGATCAAGGTCGGTGTCGTGCAAGAGCGTGCGAACGTCAAACAGCACCTGGTCGTGCCGCACGCGCGTCACAACCGGCGTATCGGGCTCCTGAACCAAAGCGTGCTTTAGGCCATCGGCGGATAGGCGCCCATCGACGGGACAGACGGCAACGCAAAATGTTGGGAGCTCGACGGTCGGCAGCGATCCGCCGCCGGGAGTAGAGACACCCTCGACAACCTGCAGCTCCACGGCCTTTTCGCACTGAGCCTCGCGAAGCTTGCGCAGTATGCGGTCGTGCAGGCGCTTGGCCTGACGCTCGAGCGGCGCCGGCGCGCCGGAAAGCATGTTGAGTACCGGGATCTCCCGATGCGCCGTATCGGATCCGGTCACATACAGACGCAAAGTGGCCTCGAGCGCCGCGAGCGTGAGCTTGCCGGGGCGAAGCGCGCGCATAAGCGGATGCGAGGCACAGGCGGCGATTACTTGGGCGCTACCGAGAATAATACCCGCCTGCGAAGCACCGAGCAGCTTGTCACCCGAGCACGAGACGACGTCAACGCCGGCGCAAAGCGAGGCGGACGTGGGCTGCTCCCCCGCATCGGCGAGCACCCCGTCTGCAAGCAAAGCGCCCGAGCCCTGGTCCTCGTACAGCAACAGCCCGTGCTCATGCGCCAGCGCGGAAAGCTCCGCCGCGGAAACCTCCTCGTGGAAGCCCTCGATACGATAGTTGGAAGGATGGACTTTCAGGATCATCGCCGTGCTGGGCGTAATGGCACATCGATAATCATCCAGATGCGTGCGGTTGGTAGAGCCCACTTCGACAAGCTTGGCACCCGAAGCCGCCATGATGTCGGGGATGCGGAAGCTGCCGCCCACCTCGACCAGCTCGCCGCGGCTCACGATGACCTCTTTGCCGCACGCATGCGCGGCAAGTACCAGCAGCACCGCCGCGGCATTATTGTTGACAACCAAGGCGTCCTGCGCCCCCGTGAGCGTGCGCAGCAGGCGCGCGGCATGTTCCTTGCGGCCACCACGTGCACAGGTCGCGACGTCATACTCGAGCGTGCTGTATCCGCGGGCGACATCGGTCACCGCCTGCACCGCTGCGGGAGCGAGCGGAGCGCGGCCCAGATTGGTGTGAATCACAACGCCCGTCGCGTTGACGGCGGGACGCAGGGTCGGCAGCGACAGGCGGTGACACCGCCGCTCGATAGCCAAGGCGAGCTCGCGCTTATTCCTAGCGGGGGCGCCGGAGCGAATCGCCGTGCGCTCGGCATCGAGCTCGGCGTCAATCGCCTCGCGCACAATCGTGTCGCCCGCATCGCCCGCAGCCTTCATGACCGGCCACTCCGCCAGCAGCTCGTGGACAGCGGGAATGGAGCGCAGGCGGTCGCGCACCTCGGCAGGCATGGATTCGCAGTCGCTCATGGAAAGCCTTTCGACATGTTCAATAAAAAGCAGGTCCCCTTTGGTCGTCATCGGCCAAAATGTGACGACGCGAATACAAAAGGGACAGGTCCATTATGGCAGCTCGCGACAAGACGGCGAAGCGCCTCGTCCAAAACCTGCCAAAATAAACCTGTCCCTTTTTGGTCGGTTAGGCCTCTTTGTTGGCGTAGATAAACCAGTAGCCAAGAGCCACGATCAGGGCGCCGCCCACAATATTGCCGAGCGTGGCGACCGAAAGGTTGAGCGCCAGGCCCGCCGCGTTAAGAGCGTCGGCGCCGGCGACATCGGCTCCATAGCCGCAGGAGTGCATCAAAATACCCATGGGCAAAAAGTACATGTTGGCGACGCAATGCTCAAAACCGCAGGCCACAAAGGCGGCAATGGGCAGCAGAATGCCCACGACCTTGTCGACCACGGTCTTGCCGGCGGTACCGATCCATACGGCCAGGCACACAAAGATGTTGCACAGAATGCCACGGAAGAAGATGGTGACGGCGTCGATCGTGACCTTACCGGCGGCGACGCTCACCATGGTGTTGGCGACCGCCTCGCCGTTGAGCTTGTAAATGGCTGCCATGTAAATCAAAAAGACAACGAACAGGGCACCGACAAAGTTGCCGATCCACACAATGGCCCAGGCCTTGAGCATCTTGACGAGCGCGATCTTTTTGCTCTTAAGCGCGCAGACCATCAGCGAGTTACCGGTAAACAGCTCCGCGCCGCAAATGAGCACGAGCACCAGCCCCAGGCAAAAACAAAGACCACCCACTAAGCGCTGAACGCCCCAACCGAGGGTCGCATCGCTCAGAAAGACCGTGAAGAACAGGCCACCGAAGGCAATGAACGCGCCGGCGAACATGGCGAGCAAAAAGGTCTTCGAGACCGGCAGGTTGGCCTTGGTAACGCCGGCGGCCTCGGTCTTGGCCTCGATCGCGGCAGGTGCCAGGCAATCGGGGGTGGGATATTCTACCTTGCTCTGTGCCATAGCAACCACTTCTTTCTTACGACTTGGGACCGGCATTGCCAATGGATGTGTCCCGCGACGGATGGTCAAAAACAAAAAAGGTCAGAAGTAAACGTACCTCTGACCTGCAAATTACATGGAGCGGGCGACGGGAAGTCCAAGGATTTGCTTCACAAATCCTTGTTTCGCTGCGGGCCTTCGGCCCTTGCGTGCTGCGCTGGAAAATGCTCACGCATTTTCTCAGCTTCGCACCCTGGCGGGTTCGATCCCCGTCACCCGACACGTTTACGAAAACGGCTTTGGTCCCAAAAGGGGTCAAAGCCGTTAGCCAATCTTATGGAGCGGGCGACGGGAATCGAACCCGCGTCATCAGCTTGGAAGGCTGGGGTTCTACCATTGAACTACGCCCGCAAGATATGGTCGGGACGACAGGATTTGAACCTGCGACATCCTGCTCCCAAAGCAGGCGCGCTACCAAACTGCGCCACGTCCCGAAGGTGTTGAGCAGCTAAGGTCTAAACCTTGCGTGTCCCAAAGCGAAGGAAATTATAGGGGAGACTCCCCGCCTGTGCAAGCATTGATGCCTTAGCTCCTCGAATGTGCGACAAAACGACTATGGAGCAGACCGATCACAAAGGCAACCACGGCAACCGGCGCCCACGCGGCACCGATATCCGCCAGCGGCAACGCATCGAACGGCAGCCACGCGCCCGCAAAGAACGCGTCGCGGACCGAGGTAATCACGCTCTGCACTGCGACAACGCCGCCGACCCAGACCCACACCTGCGGATGCGCGTCGCAAAAACCGTGCACCAGACCCATAAGCACCAGCACGATGGCGACGGGGTACAGGGCGTTGAGCATGGGCACCGAGAACATAAGAATCACGTCGAGGCCCACGTTGGAAAGCACGCACGAAAACGCCGCGAACACAAAGGCGAGAGCCGCAAAGGGGCGGCGCATGGCCTCCTCGGAAGCCTCCGCTCCCCCTTTGACCACATACGTCTCGCAGAAATAGCGCGAACAGCAGCTGATAAGGCCGATGCACACGTTCATGCAAGCAAGGAAGAAGATCGCAAAGACCACGACCGTGCCGGCGAGGCCAAAGTGCATAGAGGCGGAACGGGCGAGGATGGCGGCACCGTTGGTGGCATCGGGCATCACGGTGCTGAGCTGCGCGCCGGCAAGGCCCAAGCCGCAGTAGATGATGGCCATGAGCACACCGGCGATCACGCCGGAGCGCGAAATCTCGAAGGCAACGCGCTTGTCATCGGTAACACCCAGCTCGTGGATGGTCTCGGCGATGATGATGCCAAAGGCGAGCGACGCGAGCAGGTCCATGGTCTGATAGCCGGTCAAAAAGCCCTGTACGGCAGCGCCAGCATTATAGGGAGCCTGCGGCGCGGCAGCGGAGCCCAGCGGCGAGACCACAGCGGCACCCACGACCAATACGATAAGGGCAATGAGCGCGGGGCCCGTAATGCGGCCGAGCACGCGCGTGATGACGCCGGGGCGCAGCGTGAGCGCAAACGCGATGATAAAGAATCCAACGGCAAACACCAGGCGTGCCGTGCTGAGCGAGACGCCCTCGGGCAGCAGCGGCACCAGCATCTCGAAGGCCGTGGAGCTCGTGCGCGGAATGGCCAGGCACGGGCCAATGGCCAGATACACCGCCGCAACAAAGAACTCGCCAAACTTGGGGTGCACGCGGCCGGCAAGCTCGCGCGCCGTTCCGGCAAGCGCAACGGCGATAAAGCCCATGACGGGCAGGCCGATGGCGGCAATGAGAAAGCCAAGCATGGCAACCGGCGTGGCAGAGCCTGCCTGCAGCGCCAGCAGCGGCGGGATAATAAGGTTGCCGGCGCCAAAGAGCATCGAGAACAGGGCGATGCCGACGGTGAGGACATGGTCGGAGCGCAGACCGCGCGGGGCGGATGAAGCCATGGGACCACCTTTCGGGTCGAATCAAAAACGGGACGGGCACAAGACCCGTCCCGCAAGTATATACGCTTTAGCAGGCTAAATCGCGCACAGCTTCAATCTAGCCACCCCTTTTGAGCCGTTACGCGTCCGAGCGGCGACGACGCAGCAGCTCGAGCGCTATTGCGATAAGCGCAACGGCGCCCGCAGCCACGGCGACGGCCAATGGCGCGTGATCGCCCGTATCGGCGAGCTGCTGAGCGCTCGACTTGGAAGATTCCTTCTTGCCGGAGTTTTCCGCGCCCGATGCCTTTGCCTTATCAGCTGCGGAGTCATCCGAACTACCGGGTTTTGTCGGATCCTTTGAATCCGGCTGGTCCGAATCGGGCGTTCCGGGCTTTTCCGGCTCCGGCTTACTCGGGTTGTCGGGCTCAGGCTTATCCGGGTTATCCGGGTCCGGCTTGTCCGGCTGATCAGGCTCCGGTTTGCCGGGCTCGGGCCTGCCCGGGTCAGGCTGGTCGGGCTCGGGCTTGTCCGGCTGGTCCGGGTCAGGCTGGTCCGGGTCCGGCTTGTCCGGATCGGGTCCATCGGGCTTGTCCGGATCGGGAACCACCGGGTCCGGGTCGACAGGCTCTTGCTTCTTCTTCACCGTCAGCGTACCGGGCTCAACCGTGACATCAAAGTTCGGGTCGGTGACCGTCGCCTCGATCTGGTACTCGCCCGCCGGAGAACTCTCATCGGCGACGCAGGAGTACTCGACCTTCACGCCCGAGGTATCGGCCGAGCTCTTTAGGCTCGAGGTAAAGGCGGGATTCATCTCTCCCTCGAAGCGTTCAACATCGTCGACTTTTACCTTAAGCTTCGTCGGCGCAATCCTGAACTTGCGCGAGGCGGCGCCGATATACCCGTTGCTTCGCAGCGTGGCAACGGCGCGATACGTGCCGGCATCGGTCGGGGCCTCACTCGACGAATAGTGCGTGCCGCCCGTCCCGTAATACCTGACCCTCAGGTCACCTTCGCAGGCCTTGGGAACCCCCGTGACCTCGGGCGCCTGGGCGTCACCGCTATAGACGAAGTTGCCGCTCTCAAATGCAAGCTTGACCCGCTTCCCCTGAACGACCAGAACAAAGTGCGCGGTCCCGGTCTCACCCCGAGCGTCCTTGCACGTGATGTCAAAGCTAGACACTCCGGCCTTGGACGGGGTGCCCGAGAGCGTCAGGCCGCCCGCTGTGCGGGTGAGCTTAAACCCGTCGGGGAGCTTAGCGTCGTCCCATGTGTACTCATATGGAGCTTCGCCACCCGCGGCACCCGCAATCGTCGCTCGATACGTGCTATGCGCACGTGCGACCGGCAGCAGACCGCCGTTGAACACGAGGGCATCCCGGAGCACAACGGAAACGACGGCACGATCGCTTTCCACCTGCGCCTCGGTACCAAGGTAGCGCTGAGTGACGCGGCAGAAATACTCGCCGGCGCAATCCTCATCAAGGCCCTCGATGAGGAGCGTCTCCCCCGTCTCGCCCTCGAGCGCCACGGTCTCGCCGCCCACCATGTGGAACCACTGATAGGAAAGTTCGACATCGGCGGCGGAACCCGTGGACGAGGACGTGTGGTCGAGGACGCCCTTGCCCGCCTCGGCAGCAACCGAGAGCACAACAGCATCGCCCTCGTGGGCACTCGCGTCCTGTGGCTGCGCAATCACCTTCGGAGCGTCCGCTTTCGCGAACTCGAACGTAATCTCGTGCGACGCGGTGACGCCACTCAGCGTGACCTCGTACGCTCCGCCCTCATAGCCGGAAATATCGAGATCGATGGCCTTGTCCGGGCCGGCTTCCGTGACCGTCACCCGCTCGAGGTAGCAGCCCTCGTCGGGCGTCGCCGAGAGCGTCACGTCGCCGCCCGCATCAACGGTGACGGAAGCGTTGTCGACCGAACCGTTGACCGCCTTTGCCGTCACCTCAAAGCGCTCGGGCTTGTCCGGGTTATCGGGCTCGGGGTTATCAGGGTCGGGATTATCGGGATCAGGCTTGGGATCTGGATCAGGCTTGGGATCTGGATCAGGCTTGGGATCTGGATCAGGCTTGGGATCCGGATTAGGATTATCGGGCTCCGGATTATCCGGGCCGGGGTTAGGACCAGGATCAGGCTGATCAGGATCCGGGTTGTCCGGGTCGGGGTTATCCGGATTGTCCGGGTCCGGAACCACCGGGTCGGGACCGACGGGCTCCTGCTTCTTTTTCACCGTCAGCGTTCCGGGCACGACCTCGACATCGAAATTCGGATCGGTGACCGTCGCGCCGATCTGGTACTTGCCAGCAGGAGAGCTCTCATCGGCATCGCAGGAGTACTCGACCTTCACACCCGAAGTATCAACCGCACTCTCCAGGCTCGAGGTAAACGCCGGGTCCGCCTCTCCCTCGAAGCGCTCGGCGTCGTCAACCTTCACCTTGAGCTTTGCCGGAGCGATCTCGAACTGGCAGGCAGCGGCACCGATGTAGCCGTGGCTGCGCAGCGTGGTGACAGCGCGGTATGTGCCGGCATCGGTCGGGGCATCCGTCGAGAAATATTGCGTACTTCCGCATCCGTAGTACCAGACCTTCAGGTCACCCTTGCAGACCTTGGGAGCACCGGAAACTTCGGGGGCCTGCGACGCGCCATTAAAGGTAAAGTCGCCATCCGTAAACGTAAGCTTTACGCGCTTTGCCTGGACAGCGAGCGCAAAGCGGGCGGTCATGGCCTCGCCACGGGCATCCGTGCACGTAATATCGAAGGCGAAAACGCCCGTCTTGGACGGAACACCAGAGAGCGTCAGACCGCCCGAAGTACGGGAGAGCTTGAGCCCGTCGGGGAGCTTCGTCTTATCCCATGCGTACTCGTACGGAGCCTTGCCGCCCGCGGCCCCGGCAATCGTGGCGATGTACGTGCCGTGCGCACTCGCTGCCGGCAGCAGGCCACCGTTAAACACAAGGGTGTCCCAGGCAACGACGGAGACGGAGACGCAATCACTGTCCGTCTGCTTCTCAGTACCAAGGTAGCGCTGAGTGATGCGGCAGAAATACTCGCCGGCCAGCTCGTCGTCGAGGTCCGCGAGCGAGAGCGTCTCCCCCGTCTCGCCCTCGAGCGCCACGGCCTTGCCATTCACCATGCGGAACCACTGGTAGGAGAGCTCAACCTCGGCAGCGCAACCCGTGGACGAGGCCGCGTGGTCGGCGACGTTCTTGCCCGCCTCGGCCGCGACCGAGAGTACAGCCGAATCGCCCTCATGGACGCTCACGTCCTGCGGCTGCGCGACCACACGCGGAGCGTCCGCCTTCGCAAACTCGAACGCGACCTCCCGCGATGTGGTGACATCGCTCAGCGTGACCTTGTACGCCCCGCCCTTGTAATCAGAAATGTCGAGGTCAACGGTCGCATCTGAGCCGGCCTGCGCGACCGTCACGCGCTCGAGGTAGCAGCCCTCGTCGGGCGTCGCCGAGACGGTCGCATCCCCGCCCTCAACGACCGAAACCAAGTCGTTGTCGACCGAACCGTTGACTGCCTTCGCCGTCACCTTGTAATGTTCGGGCTTCTTCTTGACCGTCAGCGTACCGGGGTCGACCGCGACATCAAAGTTCGGATCGGCAACCGCCGCGTCGATCTGGTACTCACCCGCCGGCGATTTCTTATTCGCCGAGCAGAAGTACGTAACTTTAACGTCCGAGGTGTCGCAACGGCTCACCAAGCTGGAGGTAAACTCGGGATTTTCCTGGCCCTCAAAGCGCTCGGCATCGTCGACCTTCACCAGCAACTGGGCAGGTGCAACGGAAACCGTCAACTCGACGTCCTCGGCGGCAAGATAGTTTCGAGACGCCTTGGCATGGGCGACAACACGTGCCGTACCGGCAGCCTTCACCGTCGCGCAGCGTCCCTTAATCGAAACCGGGCCCCTATCGTCATCGGAATCGACCAGCTCAAAAGTCACGGGAGTCTGGGCAACGTTGTTAAACACAATGGGGTCTCCACCATACACGCCCGAATAGCTTGTCGTTCCCGTAATGACCTGGCTCGCCTTTGTAATCGAGAACTCGGCGGACTCTTTACCCTGATAGTTGGAGTCAGTCACCTTAACCGTGACGCGGTAGTTACCGCTGTCGCACGGCTCCAGCGCCGTCGGACCATAGGACGTTCCATCTATACCGCAATAGGCAACGGAATAGCCAGACGCATCAAGGCCGGCAACCGCAACCGCCGCACCGTGTCGTGCGCCATCGTATGTCACATCAGACGTCTCGATCGAAATATCGACCGGGGCCTTCTCGATCGTGAAGTCACAGGAGGCATTACCGACATATCCCTTGGCGTCGAGCGTCACCACCGCACGATACGTGCCGGCATCCACCGGCGCCTGATCCGACGAGTAATGTGTGTCGCCCGTGCCAACATAGGTCAGTTTGACATCGTCCTCGCAACCCTCGGGCACGCCCGAAAGCTCCGGGGCCTGCGCCGTCGCGTTGTAGGTAAAGGTCTGGCCCTCAAATGTAAGCGGGGCTTCCTTCGCCTTCACGAGCAGCGCGAAGTGCGCATCGCACTTGTTGCCCAGGTCATCAGTGCACCCAATCTTGAAGCTATGCACACCCGTAGCCGCAGGCACGCCCGAGAGTACCAAGGCGCCCGATCCGTCATCTGCCAGCGTCAGCTGCATGCCCTCAGGAACCTCAACATCATCCAAGTTGTACGCATACGGTGCCTTGCCGCCCGTAGCGCCCGCAATCACGACGCGGTACTCATCGTGAGCGGTCGTCACCGGCAGCACGCGCCCGTTAAACACAAGTGCTTCTCGCGGCACGATGGATACCTTCGCATGTTCGGTATCCGTCTTTGTCACCGTGCCCAGGTAGTTCTGCGTAATGCGACAGAAATACTCACCTTCGCCGTCGCTGTCGAGCTGGGTGATCGAAAGCGTCTCCCCCGTCTCGCCCTTCAGCGCCACCGCCTTGCCGCCATCGTCAGACACGCGATACCACTGGTAGCTCAGCTTGACGTCTGCAGCGGATCCAGAAGACACGGCCGCATGGACGCGAACGTTGCGCCCCGCCTCCGCGGCAACCGAAAGTTCAACCGGATCGCCCTCATAAGCACTTGCATCCTGCGGCTGAGCGAGCACCTCCGGAGCCGCAGCCTTTGCGAATTCAAACGTGACCTGCTGCGGAGCACTCACGCCACTCAGCGTGACCTCATACGCCCCACCCTTATAGTCAGAAATATCAAGGTCATAGGCATTGCCGGCCGAACCATCCTCGCCAGCCTCTTCGGCAACGGTCACGCGCGTCAGGTAGCAGCCCTCATCGGGCGCCGCCGAAAGCGTCACCTTGCCATCCGTGGCGACCAAAGCAGACTCCGGATCAACCGATCCGTTGACCGCTCGGGCCGTCACCTTGTACTTAGGCGCCTCCGCAAAGCGCGCCTCGACAGTCATGTTGTCCTCGGGGACAAACGTCCAGGTAGCATCCGTGCTCAGCGGCTCATCGCCCAGCGACCCGTCGTCGTTGCGTGCATACCACCCATCGAACACATAGCCCGCATCGGGAACGGCAGTCAGGGTCGTGGACTCACCGTTCTCGACTTCGTTGGTCACGGCATAGCCCAGAGATTCGTCCTCGGAGGAACCCTCGACGTGTCCGCCCTGACGCGAATCCACCGCCGTAACCGTCATCGACGCCCGCTCATAAACGGCCGTAAAAGTACGGTTGCCAAACACAACGCGGTTGATCACTGGCGTGGCACCCACAGGCATGCCGTTCTCGTCGACCCAGTATTTAAACTTCCAACCCTTGTGCGGCACGGTAAACATAATCGCCGCGGAGTGGTAGGAGCCGCCGGTACCAAGCGCAACCATGCTAAAGCCCGCGTCCTTGGGATACGTAGCAACCTGAACATCACAGCCCGTCTCATAGAACACGGCCGTAAGCTGCCTATTCTCCTTTGCGGTACCGATATAGAACGCGCTGTAGCTCACCGTGACACCCGCATCGTCGACCCAATGCGAGAAGTGGTACTTCTTCCACGGGATCGCGATCGCCATAAACATGTCGCCCCTGTCGTATGACCTGCTGCCGGCAGGAATGCCGTCGACCAGAAGGGCCGTACCGCGGAAGATGGACGAGCCGGTGACGGTAATGGTCACCTGTCCATCGGATTCGAACTGCGCGTAGTACGTTATGTCTTGCGTGACGGTCACATCGAGAGTCGTCGCAGTCTCGACAATCGAGGTGCCCTCCTTATCGGTGCTCCAGCCCACAAAGCGATAGCCCATACCGGCAACAGCGGTCAGTTCCACCTGATCGCCCACGGCAAAGCTGCCGCTGCCCGTAGCACGGCAGCCCCTGTTCGATGCCTTGTCCTTCACCACGACCTCGCCCGTAACGGTCACCTCGTACGGATCGGCAAACACGGCCCGGAGCTCCAACGTATCGTCCTCGAGCCCCTCGACCATATCCTTGTCGAGCTTAACCCAACAATGGGCGTCGCAGCTCAGCAGCGACTTGTTGCCCTCGGCATCCAGGACATACCAGCCGACAAAACGTTTGGTTCCCATAGGCGTAGCGTTGAGTTCGACCGTATCACCGAATTGATAGGCACCCTCTCCGCTCAGGGTACCAACGCTATCGTCACTCGCGCTCAAAACGACCTGATAGGACTTAGGCGTAAAGGTCGCCGTATAGGTGGCGTCACCCGCGACCTTAACGGTATAGTCGGCGTTCTCGCTGACTGTCTCGCCCTTGTCGTCCGTCCAACCCGCAAACGAATACCCGGTGTTGGCGATCGCACGAAGCGTTGCGCGGTCGCCAGCCTCATAGCCACCAAAGCCGCTCACGGCTCCGCCCTCGGCAGGCGAAGCAACGGTATGCACGACATACGAACCCGACGCAAAGACGGCATAGAGCGACGTATCCTCACGCACGGCAAATCGATAGGTTTTCTTGGAGCTCACGCATGTGCCGTTACGGAACCAGCCCACAAAAGCCGTATCCTCGGCGGCGACCGCACGCACGGTTGCGACCTGTCCAGCGGCATACGCCCCCGCGCCCTCGACCGTGCCCATGCTCTCCTCGCACGAGACGTCCACCGTATATTGTTTTGCCGAGAACACGGCCTGAAGCGTCGTGTCAGACGTCGGCACCACGTGATAGGTGCTGTCACGGCTTACCACGGCGCCCGAAGCATCGGCCCAATACTCAAATGCATAGCCCGAAAGCGCATGCGCGGTCAGCGTGGCGGCATGCCCCGCCTCAACGGTACCCGTGCCCTCGGCCCAGCCGGCGACACTCGATTCGACCAGCGAACCGGTGCCGGAATCGACTACCGTCGTGGCGTCGACTTCATAGCTTTTTGCCATAAAGCGAGCGATGTGCACATGGCTGCGCTCCTGGTGGCAGGTGAACTCCGCATCGGCAGACTCAAACGTGCCGTCTGCCGTATACCAACCAGTAAAGACATAACCGGGATTGGGCGTTGCCTTAAGGGCAACCTCCGCGCCGCGGTCCGCAAGAACACGGCTCGCCTTGACGGTGCCGCCCTCCGCAGGATCAGCGAGGGGCACGCAGACGGTATCGATAGGCACAAAGCCCGCGGTAATAACGCAGTGCCCGGTTTTACCGCGAGCCTTCGCAACCAACGAGGTCTCGTGCTTAAGGCTCTTCAGGCGGCCATTGACGTACCAACCCCAGAACAAAAAGCCAGGATGGGCCTTGGCCGTCAAATGAAGGGTTTCCCCTAATTTGAACGTATCGGTCGTAGGCTTCACCACGGTCCCATTGCACGTCACGGTACCGCCGAGCCATGAATCGGCGGTGACGATGACCTCGGGCTTTGAGTCGGTAAAAATCGCGGTATAGGTATCGCTCTTGGTGACCTTGACGACCAGCTCGGCGGTGTCGTACTCCCTACCGGAGTCATCCTTCCAATGGTCAAAACGATAGCCGTCGTTGGCCTTTGCCTTGAGCATCACCGTATCGCCGTAGCCACAGGTAACAGAAGATGCGCCAGGATGCCCCTCGATCTCAACGGCACCGCGCTCCACAAAGGTCTTTTTTGCCTTCGCCGTCACGGTATACGTGTTTTCCTCAAACACCGCACGCACCGTGCATTCCACGTCCTCGGGATAGAACTCAAGGTAGCTGGGGTCGGTGCCCAAAAGCAGGTCCGTCTTAACGTCGTACCAGCCCTTAAAGGTAAATTGTTTGCTCGCCTCGGCCGTGAGCTCAATGCTCAGCGTGGCAGGCTCGCCCTTCATGCAGTAGCCCTCGCCGTGCACCAAATATTTGCCCGCCATGGCCGCGGCCGGCTCAACGACAACGTCCACCTTGCAGGCACGCGTAAACTTTGCCTGGATCACGCAGTCGGTAATGGGCTCAAAGGTATAGGAGCGCTCGCTCGAAACCAGCGTCGAGGTGGCATCCGAGCCGCCGTTGCTCAGATACCAACCGTCGAAGATATAGCCCTCGGATGGGGTGGCCTCCGCGGTCACGCGCTCGCCTTCGGGAACCTCGAGTACCATGACAGCAGTCTCACCGCGCTTCAGCGTAACGGTACCGCCCTCGAGCGGGTCGGCCTCGGCACGCACAGTATGCGCATCCCTGCCGTCCATTACAGCCTCGATCCGGGCATTCCCGTTAACGCGGTATTCGCAAACTTCCTGCTTGTTGGCAATCGTGATACCCTGCGCATCGGTTTCTCGCCACTCTACAAACCGGTACGTCTTCTCCGGATTGTCGGGGCGCACCTTGGGCCGCATCGTAAACGTGAGAATGTCCCCATCCTTCGCGCGAACCTTGCCATCCACGACCGGCACACCATCGCACAGCACCTCGGCGCTGTCGAAGGGATCGGTATTCACTAGGATGGTCTTGTCCGCCTTGCGGAAGCGCGCAACCAGATGGCGGTCGACCTCGGCCTTGAAGATATACGTGCGCTCGGGCGAAACCTCGATGCCGTCCTCAAACCATCCCACAAAGGCATAGTCGGGACCCTCGCTCGCAGTGACCATAGCCTGATCGCCACGGGTGATGCTCTGCTTTACAGGGCTTGCGGTGCAGCCCGTCGAAAAATCGGCCTGAATGCCATCGGCTTCGGCAACTGCCGTGACCTCGACTTTTTTCTCAAAGACGGCCGTCATCTTTACAACCTCGGGCGTCAGGTCCGTGATCGTCATCGTCTTGAGAGGAGATGTCGAGACCTCGACGCCGTTCTCTTTCCAACATACGAAGCGATAGCCGGGATTGGCGACAGCCTCGAGCGTGGCGACCGTCCCCTCATAGTGGATACCGCCTCCGGTAACGACGCCGCCCGCCTCGGGCTGCGCGGTGGCAATTATTTCAATCTTATGGTCGCCATGAGGCTTGGGCTTCTTGTGGTCGTCGATGATGTCCTTAATCTCCTTGAGCACCTTGGTGCCCACAGCGGCAACATCCTCGATGTTGTCGGCCATACCGATCTCAATCACAGCATCGGCCGCGATGGGGTCGACGATCTCGCCCAAGCCATACATGGTAGCGAGAACGGCCGCAGCCGTAATCGCGGCGATGAGCGCGGCCTTCAGCGCCGCGAGTGACTCGTCGGGGTCAGTCGCCTCGCGGAAATGCGCGGTGTACTGCACATCCCCCTCGAGCACAAACGTGTAGGACGGACCATCGTCGCCGGTAAAGACAACGTTGCCGAGGGCATCGGTCGCGTAGTCAAACACATAGCCAGGCATTGGCACCGCCACGACCGTTACGCGCGATCCGATACCGTACAGACCGGTAGAGAGGAACTGTCCGAGCGGCTGCCCACTCTCATCGACCCCGTCCACACTCAGCACAACGCTCGCCTGCGGAGCACAGTAGCGCGGAGTAATTTCGATCCTAGCGTCAGTTTTGTCCTCGGACACAATCGCGTCCGCCTTGTCCACCGTATAGGTAAAGTCGAGCTGATCGCTCACGGCGTACGCATCATCGCCCTCGCCCAGATACCAGCCCAGGAACAGCGCGTTATCCGTGACGGCGGAAACCTCAACCGTCTCACCGGCATTGCGATAGCAGTTTTGAGCGGTAACACTCAGGTGCGCATAGTCCTGTGACAAATCGGTCGCCTGCGCATCGTTGACACGCACCACATAGTCCTTGAGCTTAAAGCGAGCCTCGAGGGACAGATCCTTATCCGGCGTAAACGTGTAGACCGGCTCCCTGGAGATGTACTTGCCGGACTCGGTGTCATACCAACCCTTAAACGTGATGTTGTCGTTGAGCATTCCTAGAGCACCGGCATCGAGCGTGACCTCGTCGCCTGCATCAATCGTCGTCGCGCCGGAAACATCGGGCAGCTCAACGCCGTCCATCAGTTTGCGTTCGCCTTTATCGATCGTTTGGGCATAGGAGATCTGGAACGACGTCGGCTCAGGCTTCTTGAGCTGTAGCGTGCCCTTGGTCTGGGTTTCAAAATGCGAATAGCCGTCGTCATACACGAGCTTTACGGGCTGTCCGTCCATCGACTCATCGAAGACGTCACCGTCGCAGGGGGTGGCCGTAAGGTACTCGCCGAGCTCTTCCTGTATGAGCGCCTCGTAGTTCCAAATCGATACCGTATGCGGGTAATCGAGCTCAACGCTCATGCCCTCGAGCGAAATGGTCTCCCCCGTCTCGTAGGTCATGTTGTTGGGGTCGCATGAGATCTCAACGTTCTCGAGCACCTTGCCCACCGGGACGGGCAGGCAGCCGTTGCACCTCTCCCAAACAGCCTTGGGCTCTCCCTTGCTGTACTTTGGAATCATCTTTGCGGGGACCATGACGGTCATGTTGTATTTGGGGAACGTGTCGGTGTTAATGAGCACCGCATGGTTGCACCCAAAGAACACGGTCTCGAGATTGGTACTGCCAAACGCCTTTTCCGGCAACTCCTCGATCTTGGAGTTATATGGCAGCGTCAGTCCGCCGCTCAAGTCGGTGCCGTAGAAGCAGGTGTGGCCAAGCGTTTCGACCGTTGTGTTGCTCTCGAGCCCTGTGGTAGCAAGGTTCGAGCAAAACCTGAACGCGCAAACGCCAATCGATGTAATGGAGGCATTCTTGTCCAGGCCGGTATCGGTCAGAGCCTTGCAGCCTTCGTAGGCTCTGTCGGGAATCGATGTGAGGCCGACAACCTTGTCGAGCCCCGTGGACACCAGTCCACTCTCGGCAAACGCGGCGTCGCCCATAGAGCCAATAGTGGCAACCTCGTTGATGTTCAAACTCATAAGCGACTTGCAGCCATAGAATGCCTCTTTCCCGATGGTGCCGATGGTCATACCGGAAAGGCTGATATCGGTGAGATTCGGGCAGTTATAGAAGGCGTGCAATCCGATTTTGGAAATGGAAGTGTTCTCAAAGCGCACTGAACGCAGATTGGTAGAGTCGGCGCAGAGCTGTGCGTCGACTTCATCAACCCCGTAATCGACAATCAAATTCGTTACCATTCGACCATCGACAGAGTTCTCGCGCGGGTTGTTTTCATCGATTTCTACCGTAAGATTTCCGTTTGCGTCGCACGGATACAGATAGTAGTTGGGCATGAGCTTGGCATACTCGTAGGCTGCCTGCTGCAGGTTGCCCTTGCTGTACGCGACAAGGCGCGTGTAGCCATCGTCATACACCAGCTGTATGGGTTCTCCGTCCATCGAGCCATCGAAGACGTCGCCGTCGCAAGGAGTTGCCGTAAGGTACTCGCCGAGTTCTTCCTTTATGAGGGCTTCGTAGTCGCTATCCATCGTCGAATGAGGATATTGAAACGTGACGCTCATGCCCTCGAGCGAGATCTTTTCCCCCTGCTGATAGGCCATCTTGTCGGGATCGCGCGAAATCTTTATCTTTTGGAGTACCTTACCCACGGGGACGGGCAGGCTACCATTGCAGCTCTCCCAAACCTCTTTAGGGTGGCCGCTTTCGTATTGCGAAACCATCTTGGCAGGGACCATGACAGTCATGTACTGCTTGGGAAACGTGGTGGAATTAATGAGCACCGCATGGCCGCACCCAAGGTACACGGTTTCGAGCTTAGAGCCATAGAACGCACGGCTCGGCAGTTCCTCGATTTTGGAATAAAGGGGCAGCGTCAGCCCGCCGCTCATATTGGTCCCGGAGAAGCAACCTTCGCGGAGCGTCTTGATCGTCGTATTGCTCTCAAGTCCGGTCGTCGCAAGGCGGGAGCAGTTTTTGAACGCATTAACGCCGATTGATGTGATGGATGTGTTCCTGCCCAGACCGGTATCGGTCAGAGCGCTGCAGGCATTATAAGCGTTCTCAGGAATCGAACAGAGGCCAACGACCTTGTCGAGCCCCGTAGACCGCAGCCCGCTCCAGGCAAACGCGGCATCGCCCATCGTGCCGATGGTAGCAACGTCGTCAATATTTAGGCTCGTAAGCGATCCGCACCCAGAAAAGGCCCCTGTTCCGATACTTCCAATGGTCATACCGGAAAAGCTGATATCGGCGAGATTGGAGCACCCAGAAAAGGCGTGTAGTCCAATTGAAGAAATAGAGCTGTTCTCAAAACGCACCGAACGCAGATTGGAGGAATACTCACAAATATATCCGGGGACCCCATCCACTCCGTAATCAACGATCAGATTGGTTACCAATTTACCGTCGACAGAGCTCCCATACGGGTCGTTTCCATCAATCTCTACCGTAACGCTTCCGCCTGCATCGCACGGATACACATAGCCGTTCGGCATAAGCTTGGCATACTCATAGACCGTTGGATCCTCATACACGAGGGGATCGACTTCGCTGTCATCGGACGAGGACTCTGACGTTGCAGGCGAGCTCTTTGCAGCATCGGAATCAGTCGCAGCACTTGTGAGGTCCTGCGCTAGGCTCGTCCCGGGGGTGTCGGATGCCGCGTTGGATGAGTCGTCCTGCGTATTATTCGTTTGGTCGGAAAACGTGGACGAAGCGTTTTCGTCCGAAGGTGATGATCCATCGACCGCATCGGTATCGGAGCCCGAGTCGGTCTCTTGGGCCTCGCTCTCCACGGCGACCGCCCCGGCATCATCGGCATAGGCCGTGCTGGGCGCAAGGGGTATCGAGGTCAAGACCATCGCGACCGAAAGATAGACGACTAAAAACCTATAGAGGGCAGCAGTGATCCTGTTCATAGGAACCTTCCCGCAATTTGCAAAGATACAGAGTCCCAGTGTGGGCCATCATCTCACAATACCCTGTATAAGCGACAATGCGGGAAGGCTGCGCAAACGGTTTATCTAAGGGCGCAAATGGTTGGTCTAATCGCTGCTTAAATCGCGCAAAGCGTCAATCGCGGTGTCGACTTCCTCGGCCGTGTTGAAGTAACCAAACGAGAAGCGAACCACGCCCTGGCGCTCGGTTCCCAGCGCGCGGTGCATGAGTGGGGCGCAATGGGCACCGGGGCGCGTCGCAATCCCCCACCCTTGCATGAGCGCGTCCGAGATCTCGGCAGAGTCGATATCACCCACGTTGAGTGAGACGATCGCCGAGCGCGACGGCTGGTCAAAGGCGCCGTAGAGCTTGATCTCCGGGATTTCGCGCACGCCAGCGAGAAAGCGATCCGCCAGGGCGCGTTCGTGAGCCGCAATCGCTTCAACTCCACCCTGTGCCTCGATAAAATCAAGGCCTGCGGAAAGGCCCGCTATGCCGTGACCGTTGAGCGTGCCCGCCTCGAGCCGCGTGGGCCACTCCATGGGCTGTAACGCATCGAAGCTGTGCACACCCGTGCCGCCCATGGCCCAGGGCGCCACGTCGACGCCCTCCGCCACGGCCAGGCCACCGGTGCCTTGAGGTCCCATGAGCCCCTTGTGGCCGGTAAAGCACACAATGTCGAGCCCCATACCAGCCATATCGATCTTCGCCGAGCCAGCAGACTGCGAGGCGTCGACGATCACGAGCGCGCCGACCGCGTGGGCCACGGTAGCCACGCGTGCGACATCGACCGCATTGCCGGTCACATTAGAGGCATGTGTCACCACCACGGCACGCGTACCGGGCGTGACCAGCCGCTCGAGCTCGTCGTAGTCGAGCACGCCGTTCGCGTCGCAGCCCGCATGCTCAACGGTCACGCCCCGCTCTGCCGCCAGGCGGTTGAGCGGACGCAACACGGAGTTGTGCTCGAGCACCGTTGTGACCACATGGTCGCCGGGGCGCACCACCCCGTTGATGGCGGTGTTGAGCGCCGCCGTGGAGTTGGGCGTAAAGCACACATGGTCCGCCC
>ERZ837590.815-NODE-815-length-21487-cov-3.763438_pt1 | contig 21487 bp, 56 predicted proteins | sample MGYA00519573_ERZ837590 | MGnify/ENA primary metagenome ERZ837590 (study PRJEB31850, sample SAMEA3708820) | human gut metagenome | biome: human gut; feature: human-associated habitat; material: faeces | place: China | collected 2014 ... | reverse complement strand
GTCTTCCACGTTTCACCGGTATCACCTCCTTCACCCATGATAAAAATATAAAGACATAGCCGTATCAAGCTTATTTGTTACCATATTGACAAATTATGAAAATTTTGTTGATGCACTTTCCAAAATCGCTCAAATTGTTCATTAGTCATTGTTTTCAATTTCTTTACGTTGAGCCAGTGCGTATAATCTTCTTCTGGAAGAATGTCTTTTACAATCATAAACATTGGCTCGACATAATCTTTTTTTTGTGGTCCTTCTTGTAAAAATGTGATACCATTTATATCGTCTAGTCGGCAAATTATCGAACCCCTCTGGCTTTTCTCCGATACGATTATCCCATCTAAAACCGTTCAGATTGTAATAAATCTCGCACAGCTCATCTGTAGTAAGGCTGTTTAATTTTAAAAATAAATCCTTATCCATCTCTTTCCTCTTCTAATCTGGAGCAGATTCTTTTGCTGGATCCAGAATTTAAAATAGCAGTTGTTTTAAGTGCAATTAACTTCCTTTGTTTCTTCCTATAATAAGTACTGAAAATATCAATCCTCCTGTTCGTAAGCAGCTCTCAGTTTATCCAAAGCTCCATTACATTTATAAAGCTCTTTTAATACTTTCATAAATCGCAGGTATTTATATGCATACAGAGCCTCGATAGCTTTTTTACGCTCTTGTTTTCTGAGCCATACAGAATTCAACAGCACGATACCTTCGTCGATCGCAACATTCCATTTGTTCACACTGTCATCACTCTCAAATATAAATCCACCCTTACTGCAGGATGATGTCCATTGACGGTAATTCTCAAGACATCGCACATTTCCATGATACTCCTTAACCTCTCCATCCACAAATCTATACAACCACACTTCACCTTTATCTATGTAATTCATAAAATATCAATCCTTTCTATAACCATCATACTTACCCGCATAATACGGACAATTATTGCAGCCTTCACACTTTCCGCCACACGTCTCGAATGCAGCATACCCATCATCTTTTCTGGCCGTATAACAAGATGCGTAAGAATACCACCACTTGAATCTGTCAATCATTGCTATTAATCTCTCAAACATCATATCCGCTCTTTCTCAAAATATAAAAAACAAAGAGCCCAAGCATTACGCCTGAGACTCTTCCCATCGATAGTGTCTGTCAATATAAATTAGAATATCTGAAGATTCTTTCATGCATTTAACAGCCAGTCTCCAATAATTTTTATTTAAAGCCCAGTGACCAATAGTACACCAAAATTTACATCTCCAGATTAATATCCTGAATTTTACATGACTCATATAACCACTCCTTTCATAACAGCCCATGAATGTACCGCGTAATTACACTTTCTCACCAAATTTAATTTCTGTCATACCAACACATCCATTTACATCCAACTCCATACACACCAAGCTATTAATCCGCCGATAACCGCTATAATATGTCCCCATACCCAAACACGGAAAAATATACCAACTACTTTCTCCATAAAAATATAAATCTCCTTTCACATCCAAGCCCAAATTACAGCTGTGGTAATTCCAATAATATGAAGTATAAACCAAACCGTATAGAAACCTACTATACAAGGCGAAGCATCATCATCATCCATATCACTAAGTCTATCAGCGAAGTATTTCCAAATAGCACCGTAAATACAGATGCCAATCACAAAGGTGGCAATCTGTATTCCCAACTTTATACTATCCATAAAAATATCAATCCTTTCTGAAAGTTATTTAATCAATTTCTCATGTAACCACAACACAAGCTCTTCAATTGTATTACCTGTTACCATTTCAAAACTACCGTCCTTGAGTTCTGTAAATATCTGTTCGGATTCATATTCGTCTATTAAATCCGCCACGTTCAAATTATCAATGTTATTAACTTTGAGAAACGATCTAATTCCTTCTTTTATTTCATCTTTCATAAAAATATCAATCCTCCAGTTCAATGTAGTATGGACAATCAATACATCTCTCAGATAAATATCCCGTCATCCATGTACCGCCTACCCATCCGCAACAATTTTCAAATATAGCATAGTCCTCTTTTTCTCGCTGAGTGTAACATACGTCGTATGAATATCGCCTTTTAAGACTTTGTAGTAATTCTTTTATTTTTCTGTACATCTATCCCCATTTCCTTTCTAACCAATTCTTCATGCAACAGTCTCTCGAAAATATCACAAGTTTCTATAAATCGACTTGCTAATATAATAAGCTTGTCAGAATCAGGACAAGAATGCGATGTTTCTCTAAATCTTTTTCTAATATCCTTGGATCCGTCAAGCTGATTTCTCATTTTTGGAAAATCACCGTTGAGATATGAACTTACACACTCGTTCAACATAGCATCTCGTTTATTCATTAAATGAATCAATTCTGTATCTTGTGAAAATATACCCATATAACACCATCCTTTCTACAAAAATAAAAAGAACAGGAATCTAAGTGCATTTAACCTTAAATTCCCATTCTTGAAATTACTCTCCTTTACTATGCTTTTCTTTAACTTTCTTTACTAATTTATCTGCTATAGGTTTGGTTATCATCCCTATAACCATTCCACCGCCAAGTATCAATGCACCTTTAATCATACCTTTACGGTACATTTCGGCACCAAAATTGATCAACGCAGTTTCGTGGGTTTCAAATAATTCACCAACCTCCTTAGCATCGTCCATAGTCATAATTGTAAATTTTGTCATAATAAACACCATCCTTTCATAACAGCCCATGATTATCCCGCGACAAAAAAGAGTCCAAGCCGTTTCCGACCTAGACTCCTTGAATCTGAAAATATCAATGTTACTTCTGGTTCTTACCGCCACGAGTTTCTCTTACTGTCTTCTTTCCATCATAATATACGATTGTGATTTTCATGTGTCTCACCTCCATTTAAGTGAAATCCATTCTACCACAAATATAAATTAATTCAATACTTGACATGAAAGCCGTTCTCAGATACTTTCAAACAGAAAAACAAAGGGGCAAGTATATCACCCCCCTAAGAAATTACTGATAAATGTAAATCTCATAAACATCGAGATTGTCATTATCATAAAGGTCAACATTGAACTTCATACCCATGCATTCAAATGGATAATCTTCATATTCCTTCTCGCCATTTTCGAGCAATAACGTAGTAGATCCTCCCTCAGGAAAACCTATAGTTATACCCCAATTAAGCGGGTTTTTAATGAAGTTCACTTGAAGTATAAATAATTCTCCAGTGTTGTCAACCTCTAATCCGATGTTTACGAAATCAGATTTACGACTCACCTGAATTCCTCTAATATTCTTGTTCATACAAAATCCTCCTTTGATTTATTTCATAACATAGTAGGATTCTAACGCGATTTTCAGTAACCCCTGTACGGAGGATATCCCTCTACTTTATAGAAATCCATGGTACCATTCTGGAAAAGCTTCTTGGTTTTACATCTGCCGTCTGGATACTCTTCTGGATCGGGAACATCACGTTCACATCGCTTGAAATATGGACAAGTAAGACATTCATGTAATCTTACAAGATCATTTCGATATAGTGTTAATTTCTTCATAAAAATATCACTCCAATCTCTGACCGCATTTACTGCAGAAGTGATCAGTAATGTCTACTATATGAAAACATTCAGAACAACACAATTTACCATCGGTACTAATTTCCCGTTTCGGGTGGTTATACCTTTCTCGTAGATCTGAATATTCTTTTAAATTAGCGGCATTCAACGTATGAGTTGCCCCATGCTCAAGAATATCAATATTACCATCGTTATTCAGAGTCATGCCATGAATCGGTATGTCATATATAGCTTTCTGTAGCACTATCCGGGCTTCGTCAACTAATACACCGTGTTCTCTCATGTATTTATTATCAAAACATTTACGTCCAGTTGTAATTTCTCTAATAGCGACAGGATACGGAATATCATATCCCATATCTTTAGCCTGTTTAAATATCACATTGGCCTGTTCGATAGTAGCCACCAAAATACAGCTACCAGTTTTAGCCGACTCCATAATCGTTCTCGTTGTTTTTCCACTACGTCGTGGACCTATTGTAATTTTCATCTTAATTCTCCTTTTTAAATATCATTATACCAATTTCCTACCGCAGTTCGGACAGTACTTAATCGGAATATCGACTTGGGTAATACTACCGATACCCGAGATAGGATATAAATCAGCCTGCAGTATTGGTTCGTCTTTGTCATTTTCAGTCAAGTATACTAATAGGTTCATCACATCTGAGCTTTCGCCTATTCCAATTTTCTACCCCACCAATAATATTCACCATCTCCGAAATATCATCTGTAACTTGCTCTCTTTTACAAAAATCGCACATGTTCATATCCTCCTTGAAATATTAATACCATAACCTAACATAACGTAATCGTAAATATAAGGCAAAAGAAAGAGCCCTAGTTATAAGGCTCAATCTCCTTTCTGATATAAGATTTGATTCTTGAAATAGTTTCAAGTTCATTACACAAATCCTGTTCTCTCTTATCTAGCATACTCATGCATTCAGCTAGATCTTTCTGTTCGGATCTGATTATAAATGCTTCCATAGTCCCAACCGGCATATCAAAGACAAGTTCATCTAACGACTCAGGCTTAATCGCATAGCATAAAGATTTCTTTACGCTATTACTAAGCCGATCGTCAAAATCCCATTCATCTTCGGTAACACCATTAGTAATGAAGGCTTTTAATTTCCCTTCTCTGATCCATTTACTCACAGTAGATCTTGACACCTTTAACAGGTATGCTACCTCGCCTGTAGTGTAATAATCTCTCATAATAAATTACCTCCTAAATTATAATCTTTTATCATAACAGCCCATGATTATCCCGCGTTAAAAAGAAAAGAACCCAGGCATTATGCCCGAGCTCCCATAACATACTCTACAATTTTGTCTTCATCTTCTTCCTTTATAAGGCTACGTAAAATATTTTCATTTACGGATGTTTTCAATGTTTCATAACCATCGTAATCAGCGATATGATTATCATATCGCTCATCGAACTCCTCAATATAAAGAGCTGCGTAATCGCCGTCTGCTTCCTCTCCTAATCGTTTTATAACTTCGATTAGAATTGGATCGCAACGATCGAATCCGTATCTCGTAATCTTGTTTCCTCCGAGTTCACGATATAATTCAATTGCACATTCTGATAATCCAAAACACCCATAGCATCCGTTTAATACTATTTGTTTCATAATCTCGTCCTCCTATAAATGAATATTTTGTATAGTTTTCATAACATAGTAGGATTCTAATGCGACCTATAATATATTTTCGGAATTCTCATCACCAAATAACCAGCCAGTCACAGTCTCCATCGCCCGTGTAGAGTCAAAGGTACTACCAGCGGCTTTAGGATGACCACCACCTCCGTAATTATGAGCAATCTCAGTACCAAGATTAATATGGTCACGAATACTACGATATGATACTCTACCGTTGGAAATATCAATCATAGCAACATAAGCCAGATCTGGATTCATCTCACACAACTGATTACCCAGCTCACTGAAATATCTCTCAGCAAACACAACCCCATATGAATTACCCCACTGATCTGTAAAATGCTTGAGCTGTTTATTCTTTTGCTCTACATAAATATCAATGTCTTTCTGCTTCTGTTCGAGCAGGAGTAGGTCTGTTTCTGAGAACCATTTATCCGGATGTAAATGAGAAGTTCCGAATTGAATGCGTTTCATAGCCCAGTCGATAAATTTCCCTCTTCCGTAAATATGAAATAGATCGTTCATCCGTTTACTGACCAATCCTATATCACCCAGTTCTTTCCACATCCATGTGTCGTAGTTTCTGACAATAGAGGCAAACTGAGCTATATTACCCCTTACTTCTGGAGTGTAGTTATCTAAATATTTCGGCCACAAACCATAACTACAAAATAAATCACTACCACATGTCCTGAAGCAAATATCTGGTAAATACTCATACTCTTTAACTATACACCAATCATACTTATTTAATTCAAGAGCAGTACCATGATGATCAAACAACTGCACTCTCCGGTCTGCTCTATCCGAAATATTAATCATGTTAGCTACTGAATCTGAGACAGAAATATCAGTAATGAAGATCTGATTATAACTCCGGTACAGATCACCATCCTCCATAAATTTCTCTACTTTGTCATCTATATCATCGTAGTTACAGTATTCGACATCCACATTCTCTTTCCCGAATGCTAAATATGCCAGAATAGCACATCCAATACCGTCTAAATCTGTGTGTGTAAATAATTTGACTTTCATAAAATATCAATCCTCCTAATCCATAAGTACATACACCGACATGTAACAAAGCGTAAGAATCAATATAGCCCAATACTCCCAATTCACGATAGAATATCCCATATGATTCAGAATCAATCCCTCAACAATAAGTATCATTGTACTGATAATAAATCTAATAACGTGCATCCTGTATCTCCTTTTCTATATCATGAATAATGGTGTCTAAATAATGAAATAAATCTTTCCATTCACCTGCTATGAAGAAATATAAATGAAACAAATTTTTAAGCTCTTCTTTTCTCTGTGAAGCAACACCTGGCTTATGTGCTTCAGTTAAACAGTTATTAGCTCTCTTACTATGTTCCATATACTTACAGAGCATCTCATTCCTGATTAGTCTCAGTCTTCTCAGATTTTCCCGCGTCACGTATAAGCACCTCCGCTTTCATTCTCATAAGTTCATTTACAGTGATTTTTCTTTTCTGAAGCTCCTCATCTAGTTTATTGATTTTGGAAAGCTCATTGTCCATGAAAATATCAATAGCTCTAACCTTATTTGCTTCATCAAACCAAACATTACGGTTATACAGAACACCAGGTTTCGGATCGCACTTTAAAACACGAATAATATCGCCATTTTTATTCAAAACTCTGAATATAGCCTGATACTTACTCCTAACAAGCAGCTCTCCCTCATATTCCAGCAGTTTCCCTCTGTAAAAGTTGTATAAATATACTTTCAATATCATTTCCTTTCTTATTATAATACAGTCATCGCAAGCAACCGGTAGCAAATAGTAAGTGATATGATCAGCCACCACTCCCAGTTCGAAATCGAGTAACCCATATGAAAGAGCACCATAGCTTCAAACAGGACTAATGATCCATCACATATAGATTTCAAAATCTTAGACGAGTCCTTATTCATCAGTTTCTGAATATCAATCTCTTCAATCTTCGGTGGATCACCATAGTGCTTATACCAGCTACGACATTCTCTTTTTGCACCCCATTTTGTATAGCACGGATTAGTTACGGTATACCAGGAGCCAAGCAAATCATCATATTCTTCCCCGAACCAGCAATGAAAACGTTCATTATACTTCACTCTCAGTTTCATTCCTGCTCCTCCCGATCTTTTTCGATGTAAATACGAATACTAGAATCTTTGCTGATTGTTCTAAGCTTGTAAACTTCAGACTGTAAAATATCATCTGATAATACTTTTAATGCTACGTTGACGGTTGACGAGAAACGACTATTTGGTGTAGACATGATAATGACATCTTGTGTGAGGGGTATATATTTCAAAATATCAATAACTTTAAGAGAGTTGGATTTTGTCTTTTCTTCCTCAATGATGTCAGCCTCTACATTAGCAAACATAGCCAGCGGATCCAAAACCTGCTTTGTATAAAACCATAATGTGTTATTGCAGGGAACTCTTGGAATATTGGTACACCTTACTTTCTTAATAGCTTTTCCATTCTTGTCAAGCAATTTCAAATATGTAGTACCCGGCTCCCAAAAATCTCCATCATAATATGCGTCGCTGTAATACAATAATGCCTTATACTCCTTAACTGTAGTTCTATCTTCTCTAATATAAGCCCATACTGTCCCTTTACATTTCATAATTTAGTTCTCCTTTCCAAAATAAAAAGAGAAGCCCTTAATTAGACCTCTCCTATCAGTTAGATTTTGTTAATGATAATTCCATCAACATTAAAAGTTAAAAATGCTGTTGCTATTTCTCCACTCATGAACATCTTGTTTTCATTTTCTTTGTTAAGACCGAAATCTACATGCGAGTTTTCATTTTTATAAACCCATCCAACCAACTGACCGATAGTAGTTCTTGGAAACCCAAGACGATCGTAAACCTCATTCAAAAATAAATGCCCTCTGATTTGCAACACACTGTCATAATATTGTTGCATATCAAGTAGAAACATTTTATTAAATAATGCATTATCACGCCAATCCTGGCAACTTTCATCATACCATCTGCCATAATCATTAAATTCTTGAATGGCTGTATCTGATCTCTCTTCAATATCAACGATTTCAACCTTTCCAATAAAATCTATAAGTTCGTCAATAGTCAGTTTCATAATTTGTTACTCCTTTCGTGAAATATCATTTATCTACTCCATAACAGTCCATGATCATCTCGCGATAATAATTTTATACAAATATCAATTCTCTGTTTCTTTCTTCTTTCTTGGTCTACCTGCCTGTTTCTTAGGTGGTTTCTTATTACAATACTGATCTCGAATATCCGAAACCTCTTGACGTAGAGCTTTAATTGTACTATTAAAATTCATACGAATATCCTCATAAGACATCTCCATCCATTCTTTTCTCTGAGCACAATCTTCCGGACTTCCCAACCGGGTGTACTGTCTATATTCAGAGATCATCTTTTCTAAAGCCACTCTTTGTTTTACAGAAGACAATATACCGCTGATTTTCTCCACAGCTTCCATTTCCTCAAAAGTCAACATAAAACATCAATCCTCCTCTACCAAAATAGTATTTTTCACTGGAATATTCATATAAGTAGAAATATTTACTCCACACAAACCAGTATAATCACTGCATTTAATACGTCACGTAGCTTTCGGATCTCTCCAACAGTTAGATGAGCAATATCCCATTTTTCACCATCTTTATAACATACATCTTTTACCGCGATAGCTATAGGTTTGTCTGTTTTTATATCATCCATATAGCCCACACGAATATTTGATGTTGCAAATAATCTTTTCATAATCTTGGTCCTCACTTTTTATCCTTTATCCATCTATGCAGTTCTTCAGTTGTGATAATATAACCTGGTCTTTCCCAATGCAGGACATATTCAAAACTCGGTGAATGAGCCATACCAAATAACACTTCGATCTTATACAACCAACTGTTACCGTTCCATTTGGTCCATTCTTTCCATAAACGAAATCTGGATCTCATAAATCTCATAATTATCGATTCCTTCCTATAATTCGTATTTATATGCCCTATATTTATCATACGTATCATGAATCAGTTTAAGCATTTTCTCTTTCTTTAGGTCTTCATCACACCCAAGATCAAATCTATTAGCTACAGGAATTATACCTGATATGGATGTAGGACTTTCCTCAATACTTTGCTGCATAGGCTTGCTACTATACAAAAAAGTATAATCATAGAGAAGCTCTTTACAATATTTATTGCCTTTTTCCAATTCAAACCGAAAACCGCGGTATATAGCTGGTTTAAGAGAATATACGATATTATCTACATAATATTCTTCAATTTCTGGATGGTCGTCACTAAGCTCATCATGCCAATGCAATGTGCAATATGTTTCAGCATCTTGAAGAGTACTGAATATAGCTTCAATAATACGATCCTCATATTTTCCACGAAATATAACATATACCTTACTCATCGTGCATCTCCTCCTCTGAAATATCAGTACCTGCTTTATAACACTCTGTAAGATATGTTCTACAAATACATTCCATATCCGAACTTGCTTTGTGTAACGCCTTAACCATTTTCTTGTCATAATACGTGTTTCGAATTTTAACTTTGTTATTATATAAATCTGAAATAACCGAATCATCCATAAGCGGATAACTTTCACCGATAAATATCTCAGCATCGCCGTACCCAGCTGCAGAAATTTGATTAAACAATCTTCGTAATGTATCAACTGTAAATTGATTTTTCATATTTAAATAGTCTCCTTTCCAAATATCTTCCTATACTCATCTGCCATTAATTGCATAAAAATATCAGATCGAGATTTGCCGGTTTTCCTGCTCAGTTCCGATAACATATACAATTCATCTTCGTTCAACCGTATCCTAAGTCCATGCCTCTTAGCATTTGGTTCTTTAGGACGTCCTCTTCTTCTAGTCAAAAATATCAATCCTCCCATTTTGTAATCTTATCTAATATATTTAATAGTTCGTTTCTACGGACAAACATTTCGGTAACTAACTTGTCCTTTCTCATCGACTACTATATTATTTTCTAATTTATTTAATCGGATCATCTCCCTTTTCTCATCAGGTGTTAAAAGATTTGAATGTTGCAAGAAATTAATAAGTGGTAAATTAGAATGTTTGAACAGATAACCGTATTCTATAATTATATCTTTTCTTATATCTGGCTCATTTTTATCTGGATTTAGATGCATGAAAGCCAAAATATCAAGAGCACATTGGTCGCATAAATCAGCTGATAAAGCAAATTCGCATCCATTTAACTCACATATATGCAGTTCTCCAACCTCTTTTCCTTCATACTTACATCTATTTTTTCGATTTGGGGTATAATACTTACCACATCTATCACATTTCTTAGCATCGCTCATATTACTCACTCTCCTTTCACAATATCTGCTATTTATTGGATATCCAATAAATATAAAAAGAAGAGCCTAACCATTTAGATTAAGCTCTTTTCTGACTAAATACCTGTCTCCCATTTTTGAGGTCTATGTGTTTCCTGATTTAAAGGCTCTCCGATGCAATCACGGCAGGGTCTTTTATTAGCAGGCATAAAATAGTACCGGCAAGTTTTACAGTATAGACCAAAATATAAATCTTTTACATCAGTGTTCTCCAAATGCCTTTCACCACCTTTACCATGTGTTTGGCGTATTAGTCGCAATTGTAAGTATTCGTAAATTCCTGTCATAGTGATATACCTGATTAGATAGCCGATCTTCCAAAGGCACTTCGCTTACATTTATCTTAGCCACCATTAGTGCAAGGTCTTCAGGGTTACCCATTTCTGCTGAGATGACAACAACTTCGTGAATACTCGATGGAAGAATATAAAGATTGCTTTCCATTTTTTCTGCCAATTCGTGCAATTCATTTTCATAAAGAATGGAAGAAGCCCCATTAATACATGAGGCATTCGAAATTATCCACATATTCGGTTCTGGAGACATTCTATCGAGTACTTTATTTATAAAATCTTCAGTCATCCCCATTGAGAGAAATACTTTACGCATAGCATCATTTATGGTTTTAACTGTAGGTGGAAACAATCTTCTTGTATTGTTTTTAGCACATTCGAATAACTGCTCCTCAGTCATTTTTAATTCTGTTGCAAGTCCCTTGGTAATCGGTATTGCCTGAAGTCCATTTTTATCAATCTTAACCATTATTTTGTATATAATGGTTAAATCATGAAATGGTCTGTGAGGCATACTGTTTAATAATGATTGATTCTGCTCTGTATTTATAAGCATGAAAAATATGTTATCACTTGCATTTGCCAAAATATCACTCACGTTTATACCCAAAGCTTCATTATACGCCCGTGCAATCACATCACATGCTGCTGTCAGGATAGTTTCTAAATCAGCACCATTCTGATAATCTTTATACATATCATTAATATAAATGGTTGGAAATGCTGAAGTATTGTCATCTTTGACACCAATAGCATCAAGCGTGCTGTTTACCTTTTCAACCTGAGAGATTAAAGGTTTCATATCTTTAAATTTGTCCGGCATATAATTCATGAAATTTTCTTTTACAGTTTTTTTAAATTGTTCATAGTTCATCATAATATATGTCCTCCTTTTCAGTGTTAAAAAGAAAAAGAGCCCTTAAATAGAGCCCCTCATCATTTTAGTTATCCTCAACCTTTCTCTCCTTTCTTTAATAAGCTTGGTCCGTATTTCATTATAAATAACGCACACAAAAATTGGACACATAGGTACTATTACAGTCCATTTATCGAGATCAACAAATAATAATAATCCCAATATAAATACCTCTGTAAATAACCCCAATGCTCCAATTAAGTTAATTGCTGCATCAATAATTTTAATCATAGTGTTACTACCTCCTCTTATTATTTCATAACAGCCGTTGTTATGCTCGCGTATGATCTCATTCCTCTGTTTTAAATATTTACATAAAAATAAAGACCTAGTTCAAAAACTAAGCCCTGTTTCTTCTATATAAATATACTCTCGCCAGTATCTTTCGTTCACAAGATATACATACTTGTCTTCCCTCTGGCACATAATCACCACATACAATACACTTATCTTCCATAATACTTACCTGCTCTCTTCATATCTAAGTGGTTTGTGAGAATATACCCGTGTAGGTTCTGATAAACATTCATTGCATGGGTTTGAGTCTTCCGCAACACTACTATGTTTACAGTTTTTGCAGTATTTATCAAAATATACCTCTTTCATACCAGTACTGTCCATTGCTATTGCCTCCATATAAAAATAAGACCCACAAACTAATCAAAGTTCATGAGTCTTAATGTGAACAAATAGGTCACTTATTCCATTACATCAATATTTTTAATTTCTGGTGCAGTGAACTCGATAGGATTTCCGAAAATATCACTGTCGTCGATCTTCTTAAGATTTATAAGAATAATCGCCTCAATTTCTTCCGGTACATTGTCTTCAGCATCGATATATTCATCAACAACGCCTTCATACTCTATTTCATCGATGTCTGTGATTCTTATTTTTCGTCCTACCAATTCTTTTAAATTGATCATAATATACTTCCTTTCATTTACGCCGGATATACATGAGAACCCGTTTTTGAATATGCTATAACTCCCCTTTTAGTCTTAGTTTCATTCCCGTCACTATCTGTATGTACTCCTATGAAATTGTCATCAACAAAGCGTTCTTTGTTAGTCCAATTACCTTTTCTATCTAATATTGCTTCGCCTTTACCACAATGCCTGTCTACTAATTCCTGAGCATACTCACACCCACCATTCAGATAGCTTCTACCTGCAAGATGATCTAGTTTAGTATGACGTTTCTGCTTATCCGCATTTATCGTAGTTTTTATTTTTCCCGAATCAATGGCTTTTTGTATAATATTAATATTACCACGATTCTTATATTTATCAATAGGATACGGCGGACCATTTCTAACTCCCCACTTCATACCGGGTCTACCCGAATGCTCTATAATCCCACGTTCGTCATCCAGTTTCCACTTTATCTTCTCCAGAATATTTTCAACGATCTTCTGGGTCTTATCACTGAGTTTCATATAATCTTTCCGCTCATCATACCAGTCAAATATCTCATACAGATTACCGGTCTTCCAACTGAAACTCCACCAATCGCAGATCATTTCAAGAATATAATTATATGGCATATCCATGATCGTTTCTGCTTCTTCCGGGTCGTCGTGATGAAGAATCCAATACTGCCAATGATGAGGATTATTGTGAATATGTATCAGCCAAGCATATTCGTATTCTTCTACTACCTGATGCGAACGATTCCCACCGTAGAAATATGCATCATACGGAATATACTCTTCAGGATCTGTTTTACTGGCATCGTGTGCAAATCCTATCTGATGTACCAGTTCTAACTGATTTTCTTCAGGAATCAAAGATGGTAGATTGTCCATAATCCAGTAGAGTGCCTGTCGAACCGCATTCTTATGCTGCTCCAAATATAAATCGTATTCTTTACTCATTTCCTGCCTCCCTGTTTTTCTTTTCCAACCCCTTCTGAAGTGCCTCTTCTCTTTCAAGTTTTACATCAATTGCTCGGAAAACGTCACTTTCGTGAATATTAAAAATGGACTTCAAGAATTCCAAGCAAATATAAACATCTGCCATTTCTTCCAAAAGTCCAACCTTATCTTTAGAACCACGAATCTTTTTACTTATCTCCTGCTGTAATTCTGCAAGTTCCTCCATAGCGACTGTGCACTTAGTCTTCCAGTGACAGTTCTGAATACTTTTCTTGATAATATTCTCTCGTTGCTTGTCAGAATATCCAGGGTTTTCTTTTAATCCTGCTATAAATCTTTCTCTATTCACTTTCTTTCTCCTGTCTGTCACAAATTTCGTTATACTCTTGAATCCATTCAGTAGGAATAAATTTACCATAGCAAATATAACGCTCGATAGCATCTCCGAGATCATTCTTACGCTTTTTATCCCACGTATCACGCGGCATTACACCAAGAGGCGGTTTCTTAGGTTTCTTATCTGACAGTATATCGTTAGGATGCTGATGCAATTCATATAAATATATAACGTCGTCATGGTTTAAATTGCCATTAACGGCATATCGCGTAATAAGTTGTTCCAGACGTTTCTCATCCGGATGAGCTAACTCCCAAATAATAGCTCTCAATTTATTGCATCTGTTTTCCAAAGTACTTTCTCTATCAATCATCTTACCAATCATCTCTACCCCTGCTTTCTTCCAAATGGATATAATCTTGGTAATGGACGCCAAGCTAAAATATCAATACGATCACATTCCGAATCAGTGAATACACGATTATCTTCAATCGGTGCTCTGCAGGCTTCATACACCTTATATCCATCAAATACACTCTGTCTTCTAGGGTTATACCATTTCTTGTCCCACTTACGGAAATATACTTCCATGACCTTAGGTTTATTCAGTCCTGCTCCATGAGCTGCCGTACAAATATACCATCCATCTTTTTTCGGAGTCATGAGCGGGTATGGGTGCCAAATATTTAACATGTTGATCCTCCCCTAATTGAATTCGTAATTTTCAGCTTCATTCTGATATACAACGATCTTAATTGGTTCACCATTGCTACCATCATTCTCGATATGAATAATGCCGTCAAACTGCAGATAATTGTTACCCTCAGTATCTACCATTGTAAGACTGCCATCTTGCCTCTTATCTGGAATATCAATGGTCAGTGGTTTTAATTTTTCTGTTTGATTATCTTTATTTTCTTTACTTCCACAGCTAGCAAGACAAAATACAGCTGCAAAAATAAATAATCCTGCTATAATTTTAATTTTCATTGTTCTGCTCCTCATAGTTCTTAGTAAACGATGGAGAATGTCGAAGCCCGAGTAATACAAGAATCTTATACCATCTACCATTAATACACTTTTTACTCCATTTTCTCCATACTTTAAATCTAAAAAACATGTTCATTTATCTTACCCCTCGCTCTAATTTCTTTATTCTTTGTAACTTTCCAGTACCTGCTATCTCCAGACCAGTCCAACAGCCAACGAATTTCTCCAACTGATAACTCATCAATATGTGGTTTCAAAAATAAATGCATTGTTTTATCGTTCTGAAAATATTCGTGACGCATCCTACACAACACTTCCACTCTTAAACCGGTTCCAAAAACACCGCTACATAAATCTGAATTGCTAGGTCTGCCTCTTCTTTTGACCAAAATATCACCTCTCCCTACAGTTTCTTGTATACATTGCCCCTGATATATTAAACAAATCTCGCATTCATCTTTATCCAATAAACGAATATCATTGGTATAAATAAGCGGTAAAATATCTCTTACTTTTATCACTATTCATTCTCCTCATTTTTTTTAAACAATAAAAACCCCACAAGCCTGCAATAGTAAATGATTTCCGCAATCAGGACATATAACATAAGACTCCAACTCATTCGGACCGGAATTCTTACAAACGACATCCTCTTTTTCATATGTAAATATACAATCGCACTCATTGCATATAATACGTCTTTTATTCCCATGTTCAATAATTTTAATCATAATTACTTATACCTCTTTCCATTGTTTTGCACTGTTAACCAGAACCTGAACCGTTGCTTTCGCCATTTCTTTAGTCCATATCTAACCAGTACGAACTCTCGAATAGCAGGACAAATACTCTGAAATATCAATGTCTTTTCTATCTTCTTCATCCAGTTCACTTAAAACCATGCTAACAATATTTTTATTTGCAACTCTCATCAATCTGTCTGAGGTTTTTATCAAAATATTTAACTTACTATTTTCTACTTCATTTCATAAATATCTAAAATATAATGCATAAACTGCTTGCTCGTAATTACACTGTACCAATAAACTTAAAAATTCCTGCTCAGACATAGCTTTTATGCATATTCTAAGTCTAAACAGGAATATATAAAGATTGGTAACTAGATCATTTAAGTTATACATTGTTCTCCTCTCCAGTAATTAATTCTGAATATGGCAAAGTTTCGATCCAAGCGATTACATCACGCCACTCGTCCAGCTTGTGATTCTTACGAGATTTATAAATATTTGCCAGAACTTCATAGTTCATCATGACATTACGAGTCTGGTTATAGCTGCTCGGAAGAAGCTGAATCATCTGCCACCAGTATGGTTATAGCTTTGTTGTTAAATATAATTTTCTATAAAAATTCAAAGCTGTTATAACGTGTTCTAATACTCCGGTAGAAGTACATTCTAAACCGTTGATTTTAGGCGACGTCACATCATGTGACACGTTAAATAAATGTTCACACGAGAAATCATCAATAGTAAACTCCTTCTCATGAATCTTATGCATGGTACTACAGCTGTTAGCAACAGTTCCGACTTTATATGTATCGAACTCTTTCCACCAATATAATGGTGCAGTGATTTTCGCATACACCGGCATCATTCTCATATATTTTCTATGATCTGTACCCGCTCTACAAAGTTTCAGCATAAGATCGTAATCGTTTGGGCCGATAATATAACCAGCTTTTGATGTCTCATTACATCTGTCACATTCATTATTTAATGCACAATGGTCAGCTCCTGGGCATTCCGTATTAGGTTCAACAGGAACACTATCACTCTTATCCCAGCTATTCATAGGGTTACGCATACCCTCAATAATAAACTCCATCTGCTCCGGACTTGCCAGAACAACATGCTCTAATTTAATGCTCATTCACAATATCCTCCAAGTTCAATATTTACGATTTCATCAGCATCGATTTCCAAAATTTCCACTTCAATATCAGATATATCCTCAACAATAGTCATCCACCCTCTTGCAATTTCTTTTTCGTAGAGTTCCTTGATTATTAAATCTTTAGCCGCTTCTGCTGTATCTTTTTTCGTATAAATACCAAAAATATTTTCGATATAACCATAACTACCATCATAATAAGTGTTTCCATGAACCACATATAACATCATTAATCTTCATCCTCCATTTTCTTTTTCAGTTCGTCACGTGCATATGTATATGCTGAATCATTTTCGCAGCAAACAATAGTATCGTGTTCTGGAAAAGTTGTATAACCTTTATCGGAAATATAGGGTTTAAAATAACGACAATTTTGACAATATGGTTCGACAATCACCCTAATCGTTATGTATTTCCTCCATTTCTATATACTTCAGTGAATCCGAATATTTTTCGCTACATAACCAATTAGTCCACGGACTCTCAGTCCAGTATTTCCATTTATATACTTTTGTATTCCAGTCGTACACTTTCTGAATAACTTCCGCTTTGGAAACATCTTCATACTCGCTATCGATCGTTTGGAGTTGCTTTGTAAGAGATTCGTACTGCATCTCAGCTTCATAAATGTTTTTATCTACAGCAGTGAGATTGATAAAGGCAATAGTACCAATTATAAAACCTATGATCATGCCAACTCCCAAACTGGTTACTCCTAATCCGAATAATAGTAAGTTATTACACGTATTGTTTACCACTACTAACATAATTCCAATGATAATTAACGCTACAGTTATCAACGTCCAGATCATTACGCTTCCTCCAGTTCTCTAAATATACTTGTTAATATTATTTCTGTTTATCCATCATAGTTAGGAATTCTCTAATTTTTTGCTGGGCAAGGGTGTCTTTCTGTGCGTTTGCATCCAAATACTCAATATTTCCTGCCAAATCAATCTTTGCTATTACTTGTCCTTCTTCGTTGTCACAGTTGGTTTTCCAAGCATCTACAAACCATTTCTTTTCCTCTTCGTTATAAAAATTGATTTTGACTTCCTTATATTTTCTCATATAGTTATTCCTTTCTTCATTAATTGTGTCTTTTAGGCTTCCTCCAGCTCTCCAAACATCTTTTCATATGCCTCTACATCATAACTAAGTAAGATATTTTTCGCTGACTCTTCATTAATAGCTATAGCATAGGTGCCATTTTCATTTACTATCAGCCACCGTCTCTTACGGCTTCTATAGAGTCTCGCTTCAGTTAAACATCTCCTAAGATAAAAACAATACCTGACCTTATCTGACACCAGCTCCATTTTCTCAGTGTCATATTTTAGCTTGTTAATTACAAATATCATGCTAATCACCACCATTTCATAACTTTAACCACAGCGTTCCATCTTTTCATAGGAATATGATGATATTTTTTGTAATTATTTGTTTTTGTAGGATCATCAAGTTCCATAAAGATACATTTTATGTATTTCTTTTGTCGTTGAAAAGAAGATTTCATAAATATCAATCCTCCGCTCTAACAATCCCAAGAAAACGAACAGTCTCATCTCTCAAGCACACCCAGTACCGCTTACCACGATAAATAATCTCATCCCCATCGTAGTTGTAATCTTTGTCCGGATCTGATGTCAAAGCCAAAATCATAATTTTTGTTGAGTTATTCATTATCCTTCTCCTTTACAATAATTCATGATACTCACAATATGTTCTCATCATCGCTGCAGCATCACCTCCTATCTTTTGACATTACGTTCACACATTTATCGAAATCACGATTTAATTCTGAATTGATAATACATAATCCCTTGTAATATCTTTATGAAAGTTTGTAAGCTGCATCATAACCTGCTCTGCCCATTCTTTTACTTCCGGATTCGCACCACCATCAGCATAACGCTCTTTAAAAACATGTCCCCATTCACATAAATTGATTTTAGAAATAAAATTACTTGGAATTCCAAGCATGTAAAGACCACGTTTTACATCTTTATTGTTCTCATATTCTTTTAAGACATATCCGTTTGTTGATTTTACATATGTGTTATTATTATATTCAATCTCTTTTGGCAATTCGAATCCAAGGATTTTACAAGCTTGTCCATCAGTTAGTACTTTATCTTTATAATAAGAAGACATTTCACCTTCTTCATAGGTTGCTAATCTTGTACTGTTTCTAATAATACGATTGTCAAATCTTCTAGCATGTGCGTCTACGTCATCCTGTCCTGCTCTATGTAATCCCTCAGTCATAATAGTAATATCAATGTATCTAAGGATAGTAATATGTCTTTTGCCCATACGGAGTAACATTCCAAGCCATTTATTAAACTTTTCAAGGCTCTCGTTGTCTTGAAAATCCTTGAGCTTGCCATCACTATTGAGTACTCTTTTACATACTTTTCGAATTTCGTCGTCAAGTTCTGGAGTCCACGTTCTTTTGCTCATAAACATAGAAACAAATGCTTCGTAAAATCCTGTAATACTTGTAACCGTTACTTTCAAATTATTTCTCCTCCATTAAATAAGATATTTTCCTGCAAATTGTTCGTTCATTTCTTTATTATCTTTTTTCTTCTTTTCAATCAATTCGTTCATTCTTACAAGTGAGATAATACAATCTCTACCATTTGAAAATTTAATCAAATCGTTTGCTGACTTTGTCTTCCCGAGAGAAAGCATTGGATGTGAATGCGTTACTTTTTCAAGTTTTGATTTTACTTTATATCCGGGATGATGAGTTGGGGAATTACTAAGAATAATATTTGTTTCTTCTTCTAATTTTACAAGTTCATCAAACAGATTATCCCATTCATAATCTGACATAATTTAATTACTACTCTTTCATAATAGAGCAAACTTTTTCGCGTTTAATCTTCCAACATAGCTTTGATACTTTCCAACAATTCGTCACGGTCCTCTTTATTTCTCTTGTCTTTTTCAACAGCGGCATCTAAAGCTTCTTTTGCTCTGAGAATCTCATCCTTGTTGGTAAACAGAGTATTAATAGCATCATATTTTTCCAATGCATCGTCTCGTTTTTTATCAGCGGCTTCTACTTTCTTCAGACACTCTTCTCTGATACGGTTAATTTTCTCTTTGGTTTCTAACCGTACTTTCACAATCTCAGCCTCAGCATCTTTCTTAGTTCTTTCGGCATCTTTAATTACAGTGTCGTTCGCTTTAGCTACCTGCTCAGCATGATACTTAGCAAAAGCTTCGTCGTCCATCTGATTGATTTTCAAGCAATATGCATGATCTTTCTCTGTTTCAGCTTTCAATTTTTCTTCCTTCAGCTTAAGAACTTTCACACGTTCTTCCTCCTCGATTCTGTGCATTTTCTGTTCGTGGATTAGCTTATCCTCTTTTCTCTCTACATGGCTGGCAGCCCAATAACATCCGGCTCCTGCTGTGAACACACTGCTTCCAATAATCATCATCCATTTTCCGATTTCTTTAATTTTCTTAGTATTCATTTATCATTGCTCCTCCAATTTAATTTTTGACCACATCTAAAGCAATACCCCTCCGTTAACCAACTAGGGGTGTCTTCTTTTGTAAAAGCTATTGCACCGCATTTAGGACAAATCACAGAGTCATACTCACTCATTTTAACATTTAAAGCTACTTGTTTTTGTGATGCATTAACTATTTCGTCGCCCCCAGGACCACAAAAATATAAATACGGAACCAACTCATTGTAAATCTTGTTTGATATCATTTTTCTGCATGTCCAACATAACGGATCAAATAAGCATACCCACCACGACCGTATCTCATTATAAGAAATACGACGTTTTACGCATCCATATGTGCAGAAGTCATTAAAAATTCTTCGATTATACTTATGAATGGCGTAAATAACCTTTCTTTGATTCTTGTATACTACAACATTTTTTATCATAAGATAGACAAATATCACATATACAATGTAAATCCACCACATACCCATACTAATGTCCTCCTTTAGTAATAAAATCTACAACCTCCTGCCTCGCTTTTTTGTATCCATCATCAACTCCTAGATCGTAAGCTGAGTCCAAAGAATACATAATGGCTGCCATATTAGTATTATCTACTGCGAAAATATCGACGCCATATTTCTTAAGTGCATAATTTCTTTTTTCTACAAGTCGGATAGCCTCAAATAACTCATCTTTTGAAATTTCTATAGTTGATGTAGTATCAACAAAGGCTTTAATATTTGAAAATATAAATTCTTTTTCGGTTTCTTCGCACTTCAACCTTGTTTCTTGTACTGCTCGTTCGATAGTATCTGAAATATAACTTATTGGTGAACCATACATATAATTCAGCCGTTTATTTTTCCAAGGGGTGTTAATTGTTGAAGGTGTCTTCATATATCTCATATCTTTCATTACCGTACTCCTTTTTTATAAAATTTCGAAATATAAAAGAAAAAGAGTCCTTCATCAGGACTCCTCCTCTGGTTTGGCTTCTCCTT
>ERZ837590.779-NODE-779-length-22201-cov-17.733135_pt1 | contig 22201 bp, 20 predicted proteins | sample MGYA00519573_ERZ837590 | MGnify/ENA primary metagenome ERZ837590 (study PRJEB31850, sample SAMEA3708820) | human gut metagenome | biome: human gut; feature: human-associated habitat; material: faeces | place: China | collected 2014 ... | reverse complement strand
CCACCAAGCGCACCAGCGAGCTCATCCCGCTGTGCCATCCGCTGCCCCTGACGAAAGTGAGCGTGGACTTCAGGCTTCTGCCCGAGCGGCAGGCTGTGGAGGCGCTCTGCACCGTCAAGACGGCGGGCGTCACCGGCGTGGAGATGGAGGCCCTGACGGGCGTTTCCACCGCCCTGCTCACCATCTACGATATGTGTAAGGCCGTCGATAAGGGCATGGAGCTGGGCGAGATCCATCTCGTCGAGAAGACCGGCGGCAAGAGCGGCCACTACATCCGGGCGGAGGGCGGCTATGTTTGATTCTGCCCAGCGCAATATCCACTATCTGCGCCTGTCCGTCACCGATCTTTGCAACCTGCGCTGCCGCTACTGTATGCCCGACGGCGTGGAAAAGCTGGAGCGGGAAGCCGTGCTCACCTACGAAGAGTTCCTGCGTCTGGCGGCTCTGTTTGCCCGGTGCGGCATCGACACCGTCCGCGTCACCGGCGGCGAACCGCTGGTGCGCAAGGGCGTAGACCAGCTGGTGGCGGGGCTGAAAGCCATCCCCGGCATCCGCAAAGTCACCATGACCACAAACGGCATCCTGCTGGCGCAGCAGCTGTCCGCCCTGCTGGCGGCCGGCCTTGACAGCGTGAACATCAGCCTCGACACCCTGCGCCCCGAGGTGTTCCAAAGCATCACGGCCCGGGACGAGTTCGAGCACGTCATGGAGGGCATTCACGCCGCCCTCGACAGCTGCATCCCTGTCAAACTGAACTGTGTGCCGCAGGTGGGCGTGAACGAGGGTGAGTTGGAAGACCTGGCCGCCCTCGCCGAGAGCCGCCCGTTACAGGTGCGGTTCATCGAGATGATGCCCATCGGCTACGGCGCGGCCATGCCCTGCATCTCGGGGCCGGAGCTGCGGGAGCGGTTTGCCCGCCGCTGGCCGGAGTTTTCGCCCCTGCCCGCCGCCCAGAGCGCCGGGTTCGGCGACGGGCCTGCCGTCTACTACACCGTCCCGGGCTGGAAGGGCGATGTGGGCTTCATCGCGGCGGTCCACGGCAAGTTCTGTGCTTCCTGCAACCGGGTGCGTCTGACCAGTCAGGGCTTTCTGCGCCCCTGCCTTGCCAGCGAGACGGGCTGCGACCTGCGCACCCTGCTGCGGGGCGGCGCAGCCGACGAGGAGCTTTTACAGGCCATCCGGGAGACCATCTGGTCGAAACCCCGGGAACATCATTTCGGAGACAATTCCATGCCCGCCACCCGCGGGATGTACCGTATCGGAGGATAAACTACTATGGGAAAAATTCTGGCGATCTGCACCAGCCCCAAGCGCGGCACCGTCAAGACCGAGGTGCCAAGTGCTGTCCTGACCCCGGAATGGGGCATTGTGAGCGACGCCCACGGCGGAAACTGGCACCGGCAGGTGAGCCTGCTCAGCGCCGAAAAGATCGAGGCGTTCCGCAAGAAGATCTGGGTGGACTATGGTGCCTTTGGCGAAAACCTCGTCATCGAGGGCTTCGACTTCCGCAGCCTGCCCGTCACCAGCCGCTTCGCCATCGGCGACGTGGTGCTGGAGATGACCCAGATCGGCAAGGAGTGCCACAACGACTGCGTCATCAAACAGCAGACCGGCGAGTGCATCATGCCCCGGGAGGGCGTATTTGCCCGGGCGCTGAAGGGCGGCGAAATTCGTGTCGGCGACGAAGTGACCCTTCTGCCCCCGCTGGAAGATCCGCCGCTGCGCGCTGCCGTCATCACCCTTTCGGACAAGGGCAGCCGGGGCGAGCGGGAGGACAAGAGCGGCCCCCTCATCGTGGAGATGCTCACCGCCGCAGGCTATGTGGTGGAAGAGACGATGCTCCTGCCCGACGAGGCCAGGGCTCTGAAAGCACAGCTCATCCGTCTGGCCGATGGCCGTCAGGTGAACCTTATCCTGACCACCGGCGGCACCGGCTTCTCGCCCCGGGATATTACCCCCGAGGCCACCTATGCCGTGGCCGACCGCAACGCCCCCGGCATCGCCGAGGCCATGCGGTACCACAGCCTTTCCATCACCCCCCGCGGGATGCTGAGCCGCGCCGCCAGTGTATTGCGCGGCAAGACGCTCATCGTCAACCTACCGGGCAGTCCGAAAGCCGTAAAGGAGAACCTCGAGTACATCCTGCCCAGCCTCGGGCATGGCGTCCGCATCGCCGCCGGTCTGGACGGCGAGTGTGCCCGCAAGTAACATTGCTGTCCCGCTCCGGCTTGCTGGGACGTGAACATATATGAGGGAATTTTAACCACTATAGAAGGAGAAAATTCATGAAAACCGATCCCATTTCCCGCCGCAGCTTTCTGTCCGTGGTCGGCGCAGTCGGCGCTGCCGCTGCCCTGACCGCCTGCGGCGGCGCGGTTTCCAGCACTGCCTCTTCCGCAGCTGCTTCCGAGGCTGCTGGCGAGAGCGTCGAGCTCATCGTCTTCGCCGCTGCCTCCTTGACCGAGACCCTGAACGCCATCGCCCAAGACTACTCTGCCGAGAACCCGGGCGTCGCCTTCCGCTTCAACTTTGATTCCTCCGGTACTCTCAAGACCCAGATCCAGGAGGGCGCTGACTGCGACCTCTTCCTCTCCGCCGGCCAGAAGCAGATGAACCAGCTGGACATCACCGCTTCTGCCGACGTGAACACCGACGGTCTGGACTTCGTGGACCCCTCCACCCGTGTGGACCTGCTGGAAAACAAGGTCGTCCTCTGTGTACCTGAAGGCAGCGACAAGGGCATCGACAGCTTTGATGCTCTGGCCGAGCACCTGAAGGCTCAGGACATCCTGTTCTGCATGGGCAACAGCGATGTGCCTGTGGGCCAGTACACCCAGAAGATCCTGGCCTACTATGACCTCGACGAAGAGGCTCTGGCTGCTGCCGGTGTCATCACCTACGGCTCCAACGTCAAGGAAGTCACCACCCAGATCAGCGAGGGCAGTGTGGACGCCGGTGTCGTCTACTGCACCGACGCTTACAGCGCCGGTCTGACCCCCGTGGACGAGGCCACCGCCGAGATGTGCGGTCAGGTCATCTACCCCGCCGCTGTGCTGAAGGCTGCCCCCAACGCCGAGGCCGCCAGGGAGTTCCTGGCCTATCTGCAGACTGACCGTGCCGCCACCGTGTTCGAGGGCGTGGGCTTTACCGCAATGTAAGGTCAGCCTGACCGTGAGCAAAAGCCTCTCCCTTTGGGAGAGGTGTCACCGTAGGTGACGGAGAGGGCAAGGACGCTGACGGAGAAGCTCAGGTACGGCGATAGTATCGCTCTGATAAAGAGTCTACCTATCGCTGTGCACCGGAACTGTCTCAACGGGCTTGCCCTCTCAGTCTCGCTTCGCTCGCCAGCTCTCCCAAAGGGAGAGCCTTAAGGCCCCCAACATTCGAGGTATCATTTATGAATTGGTATCCCTTATGGAACAGCCTGCGCATCGCGCTCATCAGCTGCACAGCGGTGTTCTTCCTCGGCATTTTTGCCGCTTATTATATCGCAAAGCTGCCCCGCACCGTCAAGGGCGTGCTGGACGTGGTGCTCACCCTGCCTATGGTGCTGCCGCCCACGGTGGTGGGCTATTTTCTGCTGCTGCTCTTCGGCGCAAAGCGGCCGCTGGGCATCTTCTTCCTGGAGCATTTCGGCGTCAAGCTGGTCATGAACTGGTACAGCGCCATCTTTGCGTCCATCGTGGTGGCCTTCCCGCTGATGTACCGCACCGCCCGGGGCGCCTTCGAGAGCTTTGACGAGACGCTGGCCTGGTCGGCCCAGACACTGGGACAGTCCAACGCATGGATATTCTGGCGGGTGCGGATGCCCTGCTGCCGACAGGGCATTCTGGCCGGTACGGTGCTGGCCTTTGCCCGGGCCTTGGGCGAGTACGGTGCTACCAGCATGATCGCGGGCTACACCCCGGGCAAGACGGCCACCATCGCCACCACCGTCTATCAGCTCTGGCGCACCAACGATGAGGCCAGTGCCATGCGGTGGGTGCTGGTGGACATCGTCATCTCTGCCGTGGTGCTGCTGGCTGTGAACCTCCTGGAGAAAAAGCAGAAAGCAGGTGGCCGCGCATGAGCCTGGAATTACACATCGAGAAAAAGCTGAACGGCTTCACCCTCCGCTCCGACTTCACCGCCGGGAACACTGCCACGGCCATTCTGGGCGCGTCGGGCTGCGGCAAAAGCATGACGCTGCGCTGCATCGCGGGCATCGTGAAGCCCGACAAGGGCCGCATCGTGCTGGACGGGCGGGTGCTGTTCGACAGCGGGCAGCACATCGACCTGCCGCCCCAGCAGCGGGGCGTGGGCCTGCTCTTCCAGAACTACGCCCTCTTCCCGAATATGACCGTGGAGCAGAACATCCTCTGCGGCCTGAAAGCCGAAAGGGACAAAGCCGTCCGCAAGGCCCGCTGCGCCGGGATGCTGCGGGCCTTGCGGCTGGAAGATCTGGCTGACCGCCGCCCGGCAGAGCTTTCCGGCGGACAGCAGCAGCGCACCGCGCTGGCCCGTATTCTGGTGGGCAAGCCGAAGATCTTGATGCTGGATGAGCCGTTCAGCGCACTGGACAGCTACCTCCGCGAGGAGGTGGAGGGCGAAGTGGGCAGCCTGCTGGCGGGTTTCGACGGCACGGCTCTCCTCGTCACCCACAACCGGGACGAAGCTTACCGCCTGTGCCGGGACATGATCGTCATGGACGGCGGGCAGGTGCTCCGCACCGGCACCACGAAAGAGGTCTTTGCCGACCCGGGCAGCACCGCTGCGGCCCGGCTGACCGGCTGCAAGAACATCCTGCCCTGCACCCGGGTGGACGCCCACAGCGTCCGCCTCGCAGGCTGTGAGAGTCTGCTGCACCTCGCCGCTGAGGTGCCGGAGGGCTGCACCGCCGTGGGCATCCGCGCCCACGACTTCGCCCCCTGCGCCCCGGGCGCAGAGAATGCCCTGCCGGTGGAGCTGCTCTCGGCCAGCGAAAATCCATTCGACTGGAACCTCATCTTTCAGCTGCCGGACGGCACCACCCGTCTGTGGTGGAAGGTGAGCAAGACGACCCTCTCCGTGGCCGAACCCGACGCCCCGGCCTGCCTCTCCGCCCTGCCGGAGCGCATCATGGCGCTGGTGGATCATAGCCAATACGAACAGTAAACGCCAAAAGAGCCGGTGCAGATGCACCGGCTCTTGCTCTGTTTTTATGACTCGCCGAAGAATTTCTTGGCAATATCGGCGCTCTGCTTGGCGTCCTTGGCGTACCAGTCCGCGCCGATCTTCTCGGCGTACTCTGGCGTCAGGACAGCGCCGCCCACCATCACCTTGCAGTCGAGCTTTGCCGCATGGAGGGCCGCGATGGTCTCCTCCATGCTCTTGAGGGTGGTGGTCATCAGGGCCGAGAGCCCCACAAGGTGGACATCCTTCTCCCGGACAGTGTCCACCACCGTCTCCACCGGCACATCGCGGCCAAGGTCGATGACCTCGAAGCCATAGTTCTCGAGGATGACGCGGACGATGTTCTTGCCGATGTCGTGGACATCGCCCTTGACGGTGGCGAGGACGATGCGGCCCTTGCTGGCCCCGGCCCCGCCCCGCTTGGCGATGGCGGTCTTGATTTCTTCAAAGGCGGCCTGTGCGGCGCTGGCGGCCTGTAACAGCTGGGGCAGGAAGAGCTTGCCCTTCTCGTACTTTTCACCCACGACGTCCAGCGCCGGGATGAGGGCCTCGTCCACCAGCGTCAGGGGCTCGTTTTCGTCCAGCAGGGTGTGGGTGCGGGCGGCGGCTTCCCCCTTGAGGCCCTTTTCCACCGCCTGCATCAGCGCGGAAAAAGGGCCGCTGTGAGCTGCATCCGCCTCCGCCGGGGTGTTTGACGTCTGAGACGCCTGGGCCGTCTGGGCCTGCTTCAACGCGGCGCTGGCAGGGACTTTATCGGCATAGCGGGCGATGTAGGCCATGCTCTGCTTATCACGGTTGGTGAGGACGTTGTAGGCGTAGACCGCCGCCATCATCTCTTCGCTGGAAGGATTCATGATGGCGAGGTCGAGGCCCGCGTACATGGCCATGGTGAGGAAGGTGGTGTTCAGGTAGGGGCGGCAGGGCAGGCCGAAGCTGATGTTGGACACGCCGAGGATGGTGCGGACGCCCAGCTCCGTCTTGCAGCGGGCCAGCGCCTCCACGGTGGCCAGAACGTCCTGCTGCTGGGCGCTGGCGGTGAGGGTCAGGCAGTCGATATAAATATCTTCCCGGGGGATGCCGTGGGCCAGCGCCGCGTCCACCACCCGCTTTGCGATCTCAAACCGGGCGTCGGCGCTGGGCTGGATGCCCCGCTCGTCGATGGCAAGGCCGACGACGGCCGCGCCGTACTTTTTGCAGAGGGGCAGGACACGCTCCAGCACTTCGGCCTCGCCGTTCACCGAGTTGACGATGGGCTTGCCGTTGTAGACCCGCAGGCCCCGCTCGAGGGCGTCTGCGTGGGAGGAATCCAGCTGTAAGGGCAGGCTGACGACGCTCTGCAACGCCTTCACCACCTGCTCCATGACGGCGGGCTCGTCCACGCCGGGCGCGCCCACGTTGACGTCCAGCACCTGCGCTCCGGCCTCGGACTGGCTGACGGCCTGCTCGAGGATGTAGTTCATGTCGCCCTCGCGCAATGCCTGCTGGAACCGCTTTTTGCCGGTGGGGTTGATGCGCTCACCCACCACGGTGATGCCGTCCACGGTGACGAAGTCCATCGGCGAGCAGAGCACCGAGGGCATGGCGTGGGCGGGGCGGCCCGGCTTGCAGTCGGCGAAGACGCCGTTCAGCAGCTTGATGAAATCGGGGGTGGTGCCGCAGCAGCCGCCCGCCGCAAAGAGCTTCAAATCGCGGTAGGGCTTCATCTCCATGGCAAAGAGCTGGGGCGTGATGTCGTAGCCGCTGCCGTCGGCCCGGGGCAGGCCCGCATTCGGCTTGACAAAGACCGGGAAGTCGCCGGGCAGGGCCTCGGCCAGCCGCTTCGCCATGGGGAAAATTTCTTTCGGGCCGAGGGAGCAGTTGATGCCCACGGCGTTGGCCCCGAGGCCCCGGGCCGTGACGGCGAAGCTCTCGACGGTGCAGCCGGTGAAGGTGCGCCCGCCCGCCTCAAAGCTCATGCTGGCGAGGATGGGCAGGCCGCAGTTCTCTTTCGCGGCCAGCAGAGCGGCTTTCAGCTCGTAGAGGTCGGTGAAGGTCTCAAAAAAGACGAGGTCGGCCCCGGCGGCGACGCCCGCCCGGACGATGCGGCCATACTCGGCCACAGCGTCTTCAAAGGCCAGTGTGCCGTTAGGCTCCAGCAGTTCGCCCAGCGGGCCGACGTCCAGCGCGGCCAGTGCGCCATAGGGGGCGCAGGCCCGCTTGCAGTTGGCGATGCCCGCCGCGATAATTTCTTCCAGCGTGTATTCGCTGCCCGCCAGCTTATGGGCCGACGCGCCGAAGGTGTTGGCATTGATGATGCGGCTGCCTGCGGCGGCGTACCGGCTGTGGATGCTCTCGATGAGCTGTGGGTCGGTGATGTTCAGTTCCTCAGGCCGTGCGCCGAGCTTCAGGCCCGCCGCCTGCAGCATGGTACCCATGCCGCCGTCGAGGAGGATGGTATTCGGCTGGGTAAACAGTTCATTCGCTTGCACAGGTCTTGCCCCTCTTTCTATATTCGCACCGCGTGTTCAGCACGCAGTGTCCGCACCCGGCAAGGCGTCCTTTCACCGGGTGGTCGCTCAGGCCCAGCAGAGCGGTCACGCTCTTGCGGGGCGTCATCAGGTCATTTTCGGTCACGCAGAGCCCGGCCCGGCGGGCGGTGTCCAGTGCCGCCGCCACCAGCGGCTGCACCCCGATGGGCCAGTCGCCGTAGCCCGGCGAGAAGCGGCCCGTGAGGTACTTGTCCTGCTCTGCGGCCCACTGCCGCAGCTCGGCCTCGGCGGCGTCCGCGGCCTGTTCGGCCAGCACAGAGCCGATGGCGTCCGACGCCACACCGGCGGCGATGTCGCCCACACCGGCCCGGCGTATCTGTCCGTCCACGCCGGGGCCGACTGTCACGGCCAGAAGCAGGGCCTCACTGCACCCTTCCAGATGCCGGAAGATGTCCTCCCCCTTCAAAATACCGGCCTGCGTGAGGCTCTCCACGTCGGCCTCGAGCCAGACGGCCCGGGGCGTGGCGGCGGCGAGAAGGGGCGCAGCGCACTTTTCCAGAAGGGTGAGGGTAGCGCTGTCAGCCTCGCCCCGCGCGCCAAAATACCGCGCGGCCTGCCGGATGTCGATGGACTCCGGCTTTGCTAAATTCAGAGGTCTGCTGGGGCCGATGGGCATTTTCTGCCGCCTCCTTCTTTTGAATAAAGTATGATAAGTATACCGCACCAGTAGGCTAAAATCAACACAAAAGCCCCTCCCTCAGCATTTTTGCCGGGGGAGGGGCCTATTATATGATCTTTCCTTTCAGCCTCCCCTTGATAGGAGCAACAACGACGACCGCCGCCAGTGGCGGAAACAGGGAGTCGCTGTTGGGGCCGCGGCCAGCAAGACGCAAGCAAAGCGCTGCGGATGCTGGGTGCCGCAACCCGGGCAGTGGCACGGCGTCAGCCGTGACGGAGAGGTTTATCAGCGGATGTCCCTGACCGACACCGCCTGTTACTTCAAAAACTTGTGGACAGCGCGGGCGACGATGCCGCCCAGGATGCCGGAGACAAGGAACTCGGCCACGCCCTGCACACCGACCAGCAGGACGACGAACATCAGGGGGTTGGCTGCGCCCTTGACGGACACGAGGTTCTGGACGTAATCGCAGCCGTAGAAGGCCAGCACGATGTAGCCCATGAAGAACAGGGTGTTGAGGGCCGGGGCGCACATGGCGCTGACAAGGTAGCTCCAGGTACCGGGCTTATCGAAATTCTTGACAGCGTTGAAGATAAGGCCGACGCACACGCCCATCAGCACACGCATACCCACACAGAGGATGAAGGTGTTGACGGGGCTGACCTGGAACAGCGCACCGGTCATGGCGGAAGCGCCGGTGACGGCGTCATAGAAGCTCACAGCGCCGAACACGCCGCCGAGGATAGCGCCTGCGGCGGGACCCATGGTGATGGCACCCACGGCGATCGGCAGGGTCAAAAAGCTCATGTAAAGCGGGCCTACAGGGACACTGCCCAGGCCGACGGCCTTCATGACCAGCTCAATGGCGACCAGCAGTGCCAGCCGGGTGAGGGTGCGAATGTCATTCTTTTTCATAATTCAGTTTTCCTCCTTGCTGCCGTTCCGCCCTAAATTGTCGGATACGGCGCAAACCTGCCCGTGAAATACACGGGGTCTTTTGTAGAATACGGTCTGAAATATACGGGATGTTTTGTCAGGGAACTCCCGGGGATAGCATTATAGATCCGTAGTGAAGCGGATGCCCGCATCGCGGCGGGCCGTTTCCAGCACACGGCTGACGGCCACCGAGGTGTCCAGCATCCGGCTGCAAAGCTCCATATCCTCGCTCTCGATGGCACGGGCAAAGGCGTGGAACTCCGCCGCCTGCCGGGGACGGCCTGCGCTGAGGTTGAAGTGCTCTTCCTTGCCCTTATAGGGGTGGAAGGTGACGCCGCCGCAGAAGTTGGCGGTGGATTTCTGGAGCAGATACCCCTTGGTACCCTGAATGATGTACCGGGCCGGGGAACTGCTGTCCTTGGCGTTGATGCTCACGGCCTTGAAGCTGCGATACTCCATCGTCAGCACGCCGCTGGTGTCGATGCCCCGGGTGATGTTGGCCGCATAGTGGACCTTGTTGGGCGAGCCGAAGAGGCCCACCACATAGCTGACATTGTAGACGCCCAGGTCCATCAGCGCGCCGCCGGCGCAGGCCGGGTCAAAGGACGGCCAGACCTTGCCGGCGCAGAAATCATTGTACCGGCTGGAATACTGGCTGAAATTACACTGCACCATCGTGACGGCGCCCACCTTGGGCAGCACCTCACGGATCTTGGCGTAGTTGTCCTGATACTGCGTGGTGACCGCCTCGAAGAGGAAGAGCTTTTTGCTCCGGGCCAGCTCGGCCAGCTCTTCGGCCAGCGCCGCCGTGGGGGCCATCGGCTTTTCGACGATGACGTGGCGGCCCGCTTCCAGAGCGGCACGGGTATATTTTACGTGCAGGATATTCGGTACGGCGATATACACAACGTCCACCCAGCTCAGCAGTTCGTCGTAGCTGGTGGTGTGGCGCGGCACACCATACTGGTCGCAGAGGGCCTGTGCTGCACCGGCGCTCCGCTCCGTGCTGCAAAGAGCCTCGACCTTGAAGGGACTTTCCGGCCCGGTGAGCCAGGGCAGGAACTCCCGGACGATCATGCCTGCGCCGAGAATGCCTAATTTCATCATAAGGTCTCTCCTTTCAGGGCTCAGCCCGCTTTGGCCTCATCGTCCCGGCGGGGACGGCGGTTATTGTGGCTGCGGCGGCGGGGGCTGCTGCCGTTGTTGTAAGGGCGTCTGCCTGCCGGGCGGGGACGGCGGCGCTCACCGTCGCTGCGCGGCTCGTGGTGACGCTCATGCTGCGGCGCATTGAGCTGGTAAAGGAGAGCCAGTCCCTTCAGCAGCAGCTCGGGGTCATAGGTGAGCGGGTGACGGCAGAGCGGGATGACATACTTTGCCAGACCGCCTGTGACCACCAGCGTGGCCGGACGGCCCAGTTCTTCCTCGATGCGCTGCGTGATGCCGTCCAGCAGGACAGCCGTCCCCAGCACAGAGCCGGAGAGCATACACTTCTCGGTATCGACGCCGATCGCGCTTTTGGGCGAAGAAAGATGTACCTGCGGCAGCTGGGCGCACCGCTCCCCCAGCGCCCGCAGACCAGTGGAAAGTCCGGGGCAGATGACGCCGCCCCGGAAGACCTTATTCTCATCTATCACGTTGAACGTGGTGGCGGTGCCGAGGTCTACCGTGACCACCGGCAGGGGGAAATTCGCCGCCGCGTAGGCCGCATCCACAAGGCGGTCTTTGCCGACGGCGTGGGGGTCAGGCACCCCCATCGTGAGGCCGGTGCGGATGTCGGGCGAGACGATGACCGGCTTTTTGCCGGTGTAGTGGCGGGCGCACTCGGCCAGCGCCCCCGTGATCTGGGGGACGACGCTGGTGAGGACAGCGCCCTCGAAGCGGATGGACTTTTCCGGGTGTCTCCGATGAGAGAACACCTTTTCCATCTCAGCACGGTACTCCGCCGCTGTGCGGGTGCGCACCGTGTCCATGTGGGCCACAAAGCATACATGTCCGTCCCGGATGCCCCCGAGGGCGACGGTGGTGTTGCCTATGTCAATGGCTAAAATCATAATTCAGTTCCTCGCAGGGTCGAACCTCTCCGCAAAAGGCTCCCCCCTCTGGGGGAGCTGGCGCAAAGCGCCTGAGAGGGCAAGGCCAGTACGACAGAACTCATACCCAGCGATAAGCAGACTTTTTGTCAGAGCGATGCTGTCGCCGTGTCTGCGGTTTCCTGTCAGCGTCCTTGCCCTCTCCGTCACCTTCGGTGACACCTCTCCCAAAGGGAGAGGCTTGTGTGCGCCAGCGCTGACGGAGAGCTTTTTGTATAAGTCAAGCTGTATTTTACCGCATTTTGGGCCAAGATACAACCCCCATCAAAGATTTTGTTGTGCTCTGGGCCGTTTTGCATTATACTGTAGTTATATTATCCCTATTTATAGGAGGTATTTTGGATGGATCTGAAGGGAAAATGCGTCCTTCTGGGCGTCAGCGGCGGCATTGCCGCCTATAAAATGGCCAATGTGGCCAGCGCACTGCGCAAGCTGGGGGCCGACGTGGAGGTCATCATGACCAAAAACGCCACCCAGTTCATCACCCCTATCACGTTCGAGACCCTGACGGGCCACAAGTGCATGGTAGACACCTTCGACCGGGATTTCAAGTTCGAAGTCACCCATATCTCGCTGGCAAAGAAGGCCGACGTCATCCTCGTGGCCCCGGCCACCGCCAATGTCATCGCCAAGATGGCCCACGGCATCGCCGACGATATGCTCACCACCGTCGTTCTCGCGGCCAAGTGTCCCAAGCTCGTCTCCCCTGCCATGAACACCGGGATGCTGGAGAACCCCATCACCCAGGACAACATCGCCACACTGGAAAAGTACGGCTTCACGGTCATCCCCTCCGAGAGCGGCGTGCTGGCCTGCAAGGACGTGGGCAGCGGACGCCTGCCGAAAGAGGATGTCCTGCTGGACTACATCTTCCGCGCCATCGCAAAGCCGAAGGACCTCGCCGGCCTGCGCATTGCCGTCACGGCCGGCCCCACTCAGGAGCCGCTGGACCCTGTGCGCTACCTGACCAACCACTCCACCGGCAAGATGGGCTATGCCGTGGCCCGTGCCGCCGCGATGCGGGGTGCCGAAGTCACCCTCATCCACGGCCCGACGGCCCTGCAGCCGGTGCGGTTCACCGAGGATGTCCCCATCACGACAGCCCAGCAGATGTACGAGGCCGTGACCAGCCGCTTCGACGAGATGGACGTTCTGGTCATGGCCGCTGCCGTGGCCGATTACCGCCCCGCCGCCGTGGCCGACGACAAGATCAAGAAGAAGGACGGCGACCTCTCCATCGCCGTGGAGCGGACGCCCGACATCCTCGGCACCATCGGCCCCAAAAAGAAGGGCCAGTTCCTCTGCGGCTTCTCGATGGAGACGCGGGATATGCTGGCCAACTCCTCGGCCAAGCTCGAGAAAAAGAACCTCGACATGGTGGTGGCCAACAATCTGAAGGTCGCCGGTGCCGGGTTTGGCGTGGATACCAATGTTGTCACCTTCATCACACCGGACGGCGCCCGCGAGCTGCCCCTGATGAGCAAGGATGATGTAGCGGATGCCATTCTGGATGAGATCCTGAAACGCAGAAAATAAGCTTCAAGACGCAAAAAGTGCTCTGCCGGCCGGCAGAGCACTTTTCCGTTATACAGAGATTTACTTGGTGCCGTAGATACGGTCGCCTGCGTCGCCCAGGCCGGGGACGATGTAGCCGTTCTCGTTCAGGTGGTCGTCCTGTGCGCCGAGGTAGATGTCCACATCGGGATGTGCCTCGTGCAGAGCCTTGATGCCTTCCGGAGCAGCGATGAGGCCGATGAACTTGATGTGCTTTGCGCCGTGCTTCTTGATCTGGGTGATGGCGTCGATGGCGCTGCCGCCGGTAGCCAGCATCGGGTCAAGCACCAGAACGTCGCGCTCGGCGATGTCCTTCGGCAGCTTGCAGAAATACTCCACGGGCTGCAGGGTCTCCTCGTCGCGGTACAGGCCGATGAAGCCGACCTTAGCGGCGGGCAGCAGGGTCAGCATACCATCCAGCATACCCATGCCGGCGCGGAGGATCGGCACCAGAGCCAGCTTGCGGCCTGCCAGCACCTTGGTCTTTGCCATGGTGATGGGCGTCTCGATCTCCACCTCTTCCAGAGGCAGGTCACGGGTCGCCTCATAGCACAGCAGAGTGGCGATCTCGCCCACGAGGTCACGGAACTCCTTGGTGCCGGTCTGCTTGTTGCGCAGAATGCTCAGTTTGTGCTGCAGCAGCGGATGCTCAACGATCATAGGGGTCATAATACACGCTCCTTATATTGTAAATAGATATTGGAATACTAAGGTTTACCGATTCTCGATCGCCATCAGCTTTGCGATGCGCTTCTCGTGGCGGCCGCCCTCGAACTCGGTGTTGAGGAAAAGGTCCACCAGCTGGCAGGCGAGGCCGGGGCCGACGACACGGCCGCCCATGCACAGAGCGTTGGCGTCGTTGTGGCGGCGGGTATACTCGCAGCTGAAGCTGTCAGAGCAGCAGCAGGCGCGGATGCCCTTGACCTTGTTTGCGGCCATGCTGATGCCCACACCGGTGCCGCAGAACAGCAGCGCCTTGCTGCACTGGCCGCTCACCACGGCGTCGCAGGCAGGCAGAGCCATGTCAGGGTAGTCCACGCTGGCGGTGCTGTGGGTGCCGAAGTCGATGTACTCCAACCCCAGCTCGTCCAGATGGGCCTTAACGGCCTCTTTCAGTTCAAATCCGCCGTGGTCGGCGGCAAGTGCGATGGGTTTCGTCATTGGTGTTGATCCTTTCCCTTTGCAGTATCTTCCGGTATTTCGGTACGGGCAGCTTCTGCGGCCAGACGCTCGGCCCGCTCCCGCTCGGCCTGGCTCAGCCGGTGATAATCCGGCAGCAGAGCCTCGGGCAGGACGGCTTCGCCCCGCTGAGCCATCTGCTTTGCCACATAGGCCACCGCAGCGGCACGGCCATTGCGGAGAGCCGGCGGTACACAGAGCACGCCCGGGACATTGCCATATTTATTATAGCACAGAGCTGCGCCATCACCAACAAAAAACAGAGGCTTTTTGCAATTTTCTACAAACTCGGCCAGGTCAGCCACGGCACGGGCATCGTCGTCCATCAGACGCTCGTGGGTCTCAAGGTCGAAAGCCGCGCTGTACACCTGCGCACGGCGGGCATCCAGCGCACAGAGCACGGTGCCGCAGCCGGTGTGGGCCGCCGCCAGCGCTTCCAGCGTGGACACCGGGGCGCAGAGCGTCTCCCGGGGGAAGGCCAGACCCTTCACCGCCGCCAGCCCGATGCGCAGGCCGGTAAAGCTGCCGGGGCCGGCATTGACGCCGTAGAGGTCGATGTCCCTGCAGCCCATGCCGCAGAACTTGAGACAGTTGTCGATGAGGGGCATCAGGGTCTCGCTGTGGGTCATGCCCGCATCGAGATAGCACTCGTAGAGCAGGCGGTCATCCTGCAGAAGGGCCACGCCCACGGTCTTGCCCGCCGTATCCACGGCTAAGATGTTCATACTTCCACCCCCTCGATGGTGATGCGGCGGGTGGTGTCGTCCACCCTCTCGATGTTGATGTGGATGGGGTCTTCCAGCGCCAGCAGGTCGGCGAAGTTCTCGCTCCACTCTGCCGCCACCACAGCGCCCTCATCCAGATAGTCGTAGAACCCTGCCGCGCACAAATCGTTCTCCGTGGAGATGCGGTACAAATCAAAATGCGCGAAGGGCCGCGGCCCGCGGTAATAGTTCACGATGGCGAAGGTCGGGCTGCTGACCGGGTCGGTGCAGCCGAGACCTCTGGCAATGCCCTCGCAGAAGGCCGTCTTGCCCGCACCAAGCCCGCCGGTAAAGGCGATGAGCGCCCCGGGCGCAAGATGCTGCGCCACCTGCGCCCCCAGCGCCACCGTCTCCTCGCGGGAGTGGGTGATAAATTCAGACATGGGTATCCTACCTCATACGCGTTTCTATAAAAAAGGGACGGCAGAGTCCTGCCGTCCTGTTCTGCCGTCCCTTAGTATAAACTATTTCTGTCAAAAGTGCAACGCTCAGGCCGCGCTTTCGAGCACATCGGCCAGCATATCTTCCGCAGCCTCCGCGCGTTCCTCGAGCGAGAAGTTTTCCGGCACATTCAGCCGGGCATTCTCGTCACCGTAGAGCACCAGATACGCTGCGGCGGCGTGGGGGCGGCGTCCGCCCTGCTCCGTATACCAGATGATGTCGTTCTCGCCGTAGGTATCCTTCGCGTGGGCCAGCGCCCTGCCGATGGTCTGTCCCATCGCAAGATGGTTGACGGTATCCCAGAGCATACTGCGGGAGTAGACCGTGTAGACGTTGTTCACATAGCCCAGCACAGTCCGTGCGCCGCCCGCCAGCAGCGCTTCGGCCATCGACTCGTCCACGCTGTTCGTGACGCCCAGGAACTCACAGGTCTCGGAGTAGATGATGGTATTGCTGAGCTGGCCCGAGCGGTACGCATTGCGGAAGAAATCCGCCGTGACACAGTAAAGGCCGTTGAGCTTGATGATGCGGTGAGCCAGCAGGTCAAAGCCGTAGATGATGTCTTTATACAGCGTGGACGCTTCTGTCAGCAGGATGATGGGCTCGGTCCGGGTGTGCTTCCGGAAAGCACCGTAGCTGTAAGTATAGTAGGCACCGTGGGCGCTCAGGATGCACAGATCGTATTTGTTCATCCGGCGCAGGTCCGACAGAGTCACCCGGGTGTTCATCGTCGTGCGCAGGCCCATGCCTTCCCAGAAGCCCTGCATATAGGAATAATACGGAAAGCGGGAGCTGTTCACCGTATTATCGAAGGCATAATAAATGGCGGCACGGCCGATCGTCTCAGGCAGAGCGTTCTCCCGGTACTGCCGGGCCTCCGCAGCCTGCCGGACATCGTCGGTCAGGGGCATCTCGGCGGTGCGGGGAGTGCGTTGAGCAATGTCCCTCGGGGCGCGCAGGCCGTTGTCTCCGGCGTCAAAGGTCATCTCGTCCAGCTCGTCGGGCAGAGTGAGCAGGATGCCGCCCAGCACGCCGCAGCGGTAGGTAAAGCTGACCATCCCGTTCTCCTGGTCGGTGCGGATGGAGTCCCGGCGCACCAGCCCCTTCCGGGCCAGCTCATCCAGCTCCGCAAGGGCTGAGGTGAGCCGTTCTTCCCGGGACATCTGCTCGTATTCGTCGCTGCCGGTCAGGGCCGTCACAGCGGCGTCCGCCTGCTGCATCTCGGCGGCATCGTCGGTGGTGAGGGTGGGCTTTGCCGTATCCTGCACCTCGCCCGCTCCGTCTGCCGCCCATGCGGCGGGAGCCAGCACAGCCGTCAGCACCAGTGCCAGTGCGCAGACCGCGCACAAAATTCGATGGCGTTGTTCTTTCATGTAAAAACTGTTCCTCCAAGAACGCCGGGGACCAGCCATTTACCGCCCCGGTACGTTTCATTTTAGAGGGCATATCGGCCTTTGTCAAGCGTTCTGCGCCGATTTTGCAAAGCTGTCACAACCGGCCATCTTGCGCGCCTCTCTCCCCTGCTGTATAATAAGGTATATTGGGGGATCATGCCCGGCTGTGAGGCGGGGTTTCGAGGAAGCTGTTTTCGTAAGCGGAGTGCAATGCTCAGAAAACGGCTTCCCAAGGATACAGAAAGGTGGTGCTTTTTTGGAAAGCATTCAGCGATATTGGAAACGGACAGACAAGATGTACCTGCTGCTCTGCCTGTTCAGCAGCGCGATGGCGGTGCTGGCACTGTCGTCGTGGGCGGCGAAGCAGGGCAGCGGCTTTGCCGTGGATGAGCTCACCGGCCAGATCACCGGCATCGGCGACTACCGCCGGGCCGTGGTGCAGGCGGGTGCAGCGGCCATCGGCATCCTGGTGGCCATCCTTCTGTCCAACATCGACTACCGCAGCCTCGTCAATGTCTGGCCCGTCCATGTGGTGCTCACATGGGGCCTCGTGCTGCCCACGCTGGTCATCCGCAACGTGACCCTCGGCCCGCTGACCATCGGCTACAACGCGGGCGACACCGACAACTATTCCTGGTACAAGCTGGGCGGCTTCACCTTCCAGCCTACCGAGCTGGCAAAGATAAGCTTCATCCTTACCTTCGCCATGCATCTGAACAATGTCCGCAGCCGCCTCAACGAGCCGAAAGAGCTGGGCAAGCTGCTGCTCCATCTCTTCGTGCCGATCGGCATCATCCACATCCAGGGTGACGACGGCACGGCCATCATCTACGGCATCATCGGCTGCTGTATGCTCTTTGCCGCCGGGCTGAGCTGGAAGTATATCATCGGGGCCTTCGCTGCCCTCGCAGCGGCGGCAGCGGTGGTCTTCGCCTTCTTCAGCGACAAGATCGGCAAGGGCTACCAGTGGTACCGCATCCTTGCGGTCATCGACCCCAACAACGAGACGGGCTGGGCGCCCAGCGAGACGATCTGGAAGAACATTGTCTACCAGCAGCAGCGGGGTGAGATCGCCATCGGCTCGGGCGGCATCTTCGGCAACGGCTTCTTCGGCGGCCGCTACTACAGCGTCCCCAACGCCCACAATGACTTCATCTTCAGCTGGATCGGCAACGCGGCAGGCTTCGTGGGCTGCTGCGTGGTGCTGGGTGTGCTGCTGGCCATCATCATCAAGACCTTCGCCACCGGAGCGTGCAGCGAGGATATGCTGGGCTCCTTCATCTGCGCCGGCATCGGCGGCGCGTTCATGGCCCAGATATTCGTCAACGTCGGCATGAACCTCCGCCTTCTGCCGGTCATCGGCGTCACCCTGCCCTTCTACTCGGCGGGCGGCAGCTCGGTGCTCATGCTGTATATCTGCGTGGGGCTGGTGCTGTCGGTGTATATGCACAATACGAAAAAACTGTTTGGTTAAGTCTTTCTCCGAACAGGCGCTGTCGTTCAGCGCCTGTTTTTATTTTCCGGCCAGATCTCCAAAAGTCTTGTAACACGACAGAAGTCGTGATAGAATATTCAGGTATTTTATCTATATTCTTTTGACTTTTTCAGGAGGTCCCATGAAGCATACTTCTCTCTCCAAAGTCCTCAAGCGCCTCGCCTGTGTGCTGGCGGCGCTGGTCATCGCACTGGCCGTTGCCGTGTTCGCCCTCTGGCACAACGAGCTGGCCACCCTCTCGTCCCTCAAAAAGCTCTCCGACCGCGACGAATCCCACCGCGACGGTGCTGTTTACCAGCTCAACGTCTCGGGCGGCTACTACTTCGACGATTTCCTGGCCCAGGGCGGCGCATCCACTGACTCTGAGCTCATCTCCTTCATCACCCAGAGCATCACCAAGGGCATCATCCCCATGAACATCAAGACCAGCACCATCGCCTGCTCGGCCTTTACCGCAGATACCCAGAGCGGCGACCGGGTCTTTGGCCGCAACTACGACTTCTCGGCCACCAACACCGCCATCGTCTACACGAACCCCGGTAAGGGTCGTCACGCCTCCTATTCCACCATCGACCTGAGCTTCCTCGGTCTCGACAAGGACAAGGACGTAGAGAGCCTCGGCCAGAAGATCCTGACCCTCGCGGCCCCCTATGTGCCGCTGGACGGCGTCAACGACGCCGGTGTGGCCTGCGGCATCTTCATGTCCTATCAGGGCGAGGGCAAAGGCACCCCCACCGACACCCAGACCGACAGGCCCGACCTCACCTCCACCACCCTGCTCCGGCTCATCCTCGACTACGCCGACTCGGTGGAGGACGCCGTGGCGCTGGCCCAGCAGTACGACCTCCACGACTCGGCAAGCAGCTGCTTCCACTACATGGTGGCCGACTCCACCGGCCGCAGCGCCATCCTCGAGTGGGTGGGTGCTGATGCCGACCACGACGCCGACGGCTCTCAGCGTCAGCTGAATGTCCTCTGGAACGACACCGACGCCCTCTCCGATTCCTCCGACTGGCAGGTGGTGACCAACTTCATCAAGACCCCCGGCTACTACGACGGCACTGCCGTCGAGATGAAGGGCCTCGACCGCTACGAGCACCTTGCGGCTGCCCTGCGCCAGACCAACGGCGTCGTGGCTGACAAGAGCGCCGCCATGGATCTGCTGGCCTCGGTGGGCCGCCGCACCTGGAACAACGACGACTCCAACACCAACACCATCCACAGCGTGGTCTACGATTTGACTGATAAGTCTGTTCTCTGGGTAGGCAATGAGCACTACGGCGAGGATGGGTATACATTTGAGTTTCAGCTTGGGGCGTAAGTAGTGCCTGGCGGTGTGAGCCCTCTGTTTCATCCTGTGCCCCCTCCCGGTGTTCTCCGGGAGGGGGCTTTTTTTCCAACTTCTGGCGTATAACCCCGTCAAATCCTCCAGTTTTATCCAGCCAATTTTGACAAAACGATGATTTTGTAAAAAGCCCTTGAAATAACAGTAGGGGGGGGGGGTATAATGAATCAACTCTCTGCCTGCGGGCGGTGGAACATTTTTTTCAACACTGGATAAGGAGGACTTTTGTATGAAATCCGCTAAAAAAATTCTCGCCCTCATCCTTGCAGGCGTCATGGCTCTGGCCCTACTCACCGGATGCGGCAAGGCAACATCTCTGAACCGTACCATAGCCGAAGGTATGGGAGAATATCTGAATTATATGCGCTCCGTCTCGAATAACCTTGATCCCGTCCCGGTGAGCTATCAGGTCCCCGAGCTCAGCCGTAATATTGCCCCCTTGTTTGATGAAAATTGGATCAAGCTTGACGACGATGGTCAGCCTGTCCTTAATGACACTCACAAGATCAATGGCAAGACCATCGAAGAGGCTCTGAAGGACATCATGAGCCCCTATAAGTCTGCTACCAGCATCACGTTCCTTATAGCGGATGTCACCGACGTTAAAACCGTATTCACGGAAACCATAAAATTGCTCGACTCGACGTTAAAAATTAACGTCACAGGAAAGTTCAATGTCAGCCTCAGCACCGCCACCAACGTGAGAGTTGCCGTTGTCCACAAGACCGTCAAGGGCCGGACCTATGCCCTTGGTGTGGTCATTACAGAGGCGTAAACCTCCCCCTGCCCCGGAGCCCTGCGGCCCGGGGCTTTTTTTTACACCCCCGGTCAAAACAAAAAAGCATCCCCTGCAGCTTTTCCGGCCATTGCCCGGCCGGGCCCTGCAGGGGATGCTTTGGTATTGCAGAAAATGCGCCTTACTTCAGCACTGCGCCGAGGTTTGCGCTGGTGACCATACGGGCGTAGCGGCTCAGCCAGCCGGTCTTGATGTTGGGCTCGGGAGCGACATACTTTGCCTTGCGCTGGGCCAGCACCTCATCGGGCACTTCCAGCGTGATGCTGGCGTTGGGGATGTCGATGTGGATGGTATCGCCCTCCTCAACAAGGCCGATGGGGCCGCCGGAAGCGGCCTCCGGGCTGACGTGGCCAATGGCAGCGCCGCGGGAAGCGCCGGAGAAGCGGCCATCGGTGATGAGGGCCACGGTCTTGTCCAGCTTCATGCCGGCCAGAGCGGAGGTGGGGTTGAGCATCTCACGCATACCGGGGCCGCCCTTGGGGCCTTCGTAGCGGATGACCACCACATCGCCCGGGACGATCTTGCCCGCATAGATGGCGGCGATGGCCGTTTCCTCGCTGTTGAAGACGCGGGCCGGGCCGGAGTGCTCCTGCATCTCGGGGGCCACGGCGCTGCGCTTGACGACGCAGCCATCGGGGGCGATGTTGCCCCACAAGATCTGCAGGCCGCCGGTCTGAGAATAGGGATCCTCGATGGGACGGATGGCCTTGTCGTTCAGGATGTGAGCGCCCTTGATGTTCTCGCCGAGGGTCTTGCCGGTGACGGTGGGGACATCCAGGTCCAGCAGGCCCTTCTTGGCCAGCTCTGCCTGCACGGCGGGGATGCCGCCGGCGGCGTAGAGGTCGGGCATGTGGGTGGGGCCTGCGGGAGCCAGATGGCAGAGGTTCGGGGTCCTGGCGCTGATCTCATTGAAAAGCTTCAGATCGATGGGCACCCCCGCCTCGTAGGCGATGGCCAGCAGGTGGAGGACGGTATTGGTGGAGCAGCCCAGCGCCATATCGCAGGTCAGGGCGTTGCGGATGGAGCGCTCGTTGATGATCTGGCGGGCGGTGATGCCCTTCTTCACCATATCCATGACGGCCATACCGGCGTGCTTTGCCAGCTGCAGCCGCTTGGAGTAGACGGCGGGGATGGTGCCGTTGCCGGGCAGTGCGATGCCGATGGCCTCGCATAGGCAGTTCATGCTGTTGGCGGTGTACATGCCGGAGCAGCTGCCGCAGCTGGGGCAGCAGTTGCAGGTGCAGTCTTCCAGCTGCTCGTCGGTGATCATACCGGCCTTATAGGCGCCCACGGCCTCGAACATCTTGGAAAGGCTGACTTCCTCGCCGCCGTAGGTGCCGGCCAGCATGGGGCCGCCGGAGCAGACCACGGCAGGCACATCCATGCGGACAGCGGCCATGACCATGCCGGGAACGATCTTATCGCAGTTCGGCACCAGCACCAGACCGTCCAGCTGATGAGCCATCAGCATGGTCTCCACGCTGTCGCAGATGAGCTCGCGGGAGGCGAGGCTGTACTTCATGCCCACATGGCCCATGGCGATGCCGTCGCAGACGCCGATGGCCGGGATGAGGATGGGGGTGCCGCCTGCCATCTGGACGCCTGCCTTGACGGCGTCGGCGATCTTATCCAGATTCATGTGGCCGGGGACGATCTCACTGTAGGCGCTCACCACACCGATGAGGGGGCGGTCCAGCTCTTCCGGGGTGTAGCCCAGAGCGTAAAACAGGCTTCGGTTGGGCGCGCGCTCCGAGCCTTTGGTCACATTGTCACTTCTCATGGTTTGTTCCTCTTTTCCTTATAACAAAAGACCCCCTCCCAAAGGAGGGAGCCTTTCTTAGTTTTAAAAGCAGCTTTTGGCTGAACTCCTTCCGTCATCGCTTGCGCGATGCCACCTCCCTCACGGAGG
>ERZ837590.777-NODE-777-length-22221-cov-14.916449_pt1 | contig 22221 bp, 20 predicted proteins | sample MGYA00519573_ERZ837590 | MGnify/ENA primary metagenome ERZ837590 (study PRJEB31850, sample SAMEA3708820) | human gut metagenome | biome: human gut; feature: human-associated habitat; material: faeces | place: China | collected 2014 ... | reverse complement strand
TTGATGTATGCACACCTGCTTTCCTCATATATGCTGTCGTCCGTATATTAATAATGTGTGCTAAACAATAATATTTTAGAAATGCCCCCCAGAGCTTCCTGAGTTGCCACCTCCACCTCCGCTGCTGCCACCTGAACTTCCAGAATTCGTCTGTATGCGTCTTGTCGTCACGGTTGTGTTTATAAATATGTCCCTTCTGTCCATCACGTCAAAGTTATGATTTTTTGTATACTCTGTGCTTGAAACTGTCATCTTTGCCTTGGCACTGCTCATCATGGCAAGCACACCTATAACTGCTATAACTGCTGATATTCCCAGTTTTACCGGCATATTGTATGTAAGCTTCTCTACTAGTGACGTATTAAGTTTCTTTTCAATTCCTTTGATATACTTGACACAGCCCTCATAATAGTCTCCTGATGCAAGTTCATTTTCCGCTTTTTCCCTTATACTATCCAGCCGGCTTTGCGATATATCACTCCTTGCTCTTCCAGATGTAACTATACGGTCTGCTCTTGATTTCATATCTATTCCGTATACAACAGCCTCACAATCACTTCCTGTTGCATAATAGCCATAATTTTTTTCAAGGATTGACCTTAAATATGTATCCATTGCATAGCCATCAAGATTCCTGCTCATTGTTATGATCACTATATCAAGCTTACATTTATCAGATGCTGCCTTACATAATTCTGCCAGGTGCTTTTCTTCTGATGTGCTCAATATTTCTGCATCATCTATAACATAGGTCTTAGATGTACCTGAAACCGAACTACTGCTTTCAGCTGTTTCAGACTGGCTGCTTACTTCTGATTCAACTGCTTTCTCCGATGCTGCATACACATATTGACCTGTTGCAGCAAACATAATAAATATTGCTATTGACAATACTGCCATGACTCTCTTGCATACTCTTCTGCATATTTCTTTATTAGCAGCTATCTTATCAGAACTTATTCTTTTATATCTGACTATATTCATCATATAAACAACAGACCTCCTATCATAGTAATAATAAGAACAACAACGAATATTATCACACCATATGCAGCCACCTTTACTGCACTTATAGGTCTGTCTGCTACTATCTTTCCTGTCTGTCCATTAAGGTAAAAATGGAACTCTTTATTTTTAAACCTGAAATTAAGCATCCATACTGGAAGAAGTGCATATTCATTATTTTTAAGTCTCATGCTTACATTATTTCCAATAACTGATACACTTGTATATCCCTGTATAGTTCCTCTGGCTATATCAGTTATATAATCATCCGCTCTTTCTTTAACCCTGGACTCTATTTCATCAGATGTATAATTGTATCTTTCTGAAAGATATCCTGAAAGATAAGGCATCGCAAAGCCCTCTATATCACTATAATCATATGGTTCAAGCATATCCATCTGTCTATCTGGCATCTTTTCAGAAGCATCAGCTGGAATTCTGTCAAACTCTGCATGTACATCCCTGTATACGTCAAAATGATCCGTATATGTATACTCTGTATCTCCTCTCCTTGTTGTTCTTACTTTGTTGGCATGTGCATTCATCTGTGTTCTGGCATTATAGCTATATAACCAGAATGGGACATAAACACCGCTTATCTTTTCTATTGTGCTTGAGGTAGATAATTCTTTTGGTGTCAACGGACCTTTTTTCAGCCACTTTCTGTATATATCAACAGCCTGCTCCTTATTAATTTTAAATGGTATTATAAGCTGTGGCTTGAATTCTCCCTGCAATCTGTCCTCAACCAATGTTGGATTCCCACAATATGAACAAAATGTTGCCGATGTATATTCATCTGCGACTAACTGGGCACCACAGCTCTGGCAATTATAAATCTTCATATTAGGAACTTTTTCTCTCTGTTCCCCTGAAGCAGCGCTATCTTTTTCATATGTTTCTACATCTATCTGTGTACCACATCGTTTACAGCCAAGCTTTTGTGTATCACTGTCAAATTCCATCGCTGCACCACAATTAGGACACTTATATATAACTGGCATAATCCCCCTCCTTAATCATTGTTTGTTATATATCTACAGCATTTTGCTTAAATCATCAAATAAACATAACTGTAATGTTAATATGTTAAGATACCTGGATCAAAAGGTCTAAAACCATATGAGCCTGTTCATAAAATGTTCATACTACATTAAATAAGATTTAACATTATGAACATTATTTCTTCACTTTTAGTCAATATACTTCAAATATAGACAAAAACGAATGAAACACTTCAAATAGTTGACATTCTTTTGTTTTGTAAAATCACTTATTTACATTTATTTGTTCTTCATAAATTTGAGTTGTTTTAAATAATAAATTGCAACTCTCCTCCCTCTTTCAAAGCCTCTCCTTATACTTAAGGAGAGGTTTTTGTTGAATCTGTTCAATCATGTAATGTATGATTACTATCTGCCATATAGGCTATAAGACAGCTAAACTCTAAAAGCAAATACATTTTAATGTCAGATTACAAAGAATGATATTATAAGAAACATTAATCCGGCAGCCATCATTATTATTCCCGCATTCTTATTTTTTTGGTTAGTAGCTTTATCTATATTAACGCTGTCTCTCTGGTCATAAAAAAGATTAAAATTCTTCTTTGCTGTAAGATATTTACTAAATCCCATAAATATGACAACGAAGCCTATAAGAAAAAGCATGAATCCAACAAATGGAAGATATGAATCACCACTATTTCCTTCAATATTGTAAAAATCAACATCTGCTGCTATATAGCCAAGTACTCCAAGAATATATCCCATATGCTATTCTCCTTTCAATCCACAAAAATATTTTTTGTTGTGTCGTATATCATCTGACACTATCCACCCAACACGTCTATCATATATACTGATATATCTATTATGACTGGATTTTATTTTCTAAATTATACTTCTTTTCAGCATTAATCACAACCAAAATATATCTTTATATATATATAAATCGACATTGTATTTCAATAAGACTATTTTTCTAACTATTTCCTTTTCTTTTTAGTATATTTAATGTATAATGAACAAAAGAGTGGGACGGTAAAAACTGTACTCATAATTAATTATCAGGAGGTTTATATTTATGTTAGTTTCAGCAAAAGAAATGTTAGAAAAAGCAAGAGATGGTAAATATGCTGTTGGACAGTTTAATATCAATAATCTTGAATGGACAAAGTCTATCCTTCTTACAGCACAGGAGATGAATTCACCTGTTATACTTGGTGTTTCATGTGGTGCTGGTAAATATATGACTGGTTTTAAGACTGTTGCAAGCATGGTAAGCGCAATGATAGATGATCTTAAGATTACAGTTCCTGTAGCACTTCATCTTGATCATGGAACATATGAAGCTTGCTTTGACTGTATTGATGCCGGTTTCTCATCTATCATGTTTGACGGTTCACATTATCCTATTGATGAGAATATTGAAAAGACTAAAGAATTAGTAGCTATCTGCAAAGAAAAAGGATTATCACTTGAAGCTGAGGTAGGTTCTATCGGTGGCGAAGAGGATGGTGTAATCGGTATGGGAGAATGTGCCGATCCTGATGAATGTAAAGCAATCGCAGATCTTGGTGTAACTATGCTTGCTGCTGGTATCGGTAATATCCATGGTAAGTACCCAGCTAACTGGCCAGGATTAAGCTTTGAAACTCTTGCGGCTGTTAAAGAAAAAGTCGGTGACATGCCTTTAGTATTACATGGTGGTACAGGTATTCCAGAGGATATGATCAAGAAAGCTATCTCTTTAGGCGTTGCCAAGATCAATGTTAACACTGAATGTCAGCTTGCTTTCGCTGATGCTACAAGAAAATACATTGAGGCTGGTAAGGATCTTGAAGGAAAAGGTTTTGATCCAAGAAAACTTCTTGCTCCTGGATGTGAAGCTATAAAGGAAACTGTCCGTGAAAAGATAAATCTTTTCGGCTCAGCTGGAAAGGCTTGATTTCATGAATACCAGTTATAATAATGATAATAAATCAGACAATTTAAATAATAGCACCGAAAATGAGGATTTTATCGATGGCTGTTCTGATAGTGATAAAGACAGCATATTAAACGATGATTATGATATTGATTCGCCTGATTACGATGCTGACGATGATTATACAGATAAAGATGATATAGATGAAGATGATGCTGATGCTGTGTTTGACAGACAGGAAAAAGCAAAGAAAAGATCTAATATTGTACGCTATATTGTACTTGTTATATCTGCTGCCGTATTTATTTTTGCAGCATACAATCTTATCAATATATTCCTAGCTTATCACAAAGCGGACGTTATATATGATAATATAAACCAGGATGTTCTAGATGAAGATTCACATACCAAGGTTACTATAGGTGAAGATGAGCAGCCTGTTGAAATTCCATTTACATATAATCATCAAGCATTGCTTAATATCAATTCACAGGGTATTGGTTATATGTATATACCTTCCATTGACTGCAGGCTTCCTATGGTTCAGGGTGATGATAATGATTATTATCTTACGCACACGTTTAACAAGGAATATAGTGCTAATGGATGTCTCTTTGAGGATTATAGAATCAATGGCGGGCTATCAGCCAGTCATGTAATCATCTACGGACATAATATGAGAAATGGTGCCATGTTCGGAAAGCTTAAAAGCTATCAGAATTATTCTTTCTGGAACTCTGCCGGTAACAATGTTTTTTACATATATACTGGCAATGTTATTAAAGAATACAAAATTTTTAGCTGTTATATAAGTGAAGCTATAAGTGACACCTATACATTTAACTTCCCTACTCTCGCATCAATGAGAGATTACGCAGCTAATATGAAAGCCAAATCTATGTACGATACAGGCGTTGATGTTTCCAATGCTTCACAGGTTATAACACTCTCAACCTGTACCAACGATGGAGAACAGAGATTTATTGTACATGGAATGTATATTGGAGAAGCCTCATTAGAATAGAAATAGTACAATAATCATTACATTAATAATTATTCTTTATTTTTTAAAATATTTTTGCAAAAAGAACTTGCATTATTATCAGTAATGAGTTATTTTATTTACAGACAACGATTAGATAGTTGTCACTAATCAAATAAGGTAGAACAAAGGCGTTCATGTTATACATATTAATATGTGTGTATATGTGGATGCCTTTTTTAGTTTTACTAATAGAATAATAATCTATGAAAAGGAAGGATGAAAAAGTTATGAGCGAAAAATTCAATGTAGCTGACATCTTCGGCGAAAATGTGTTCAATGACGCAGTTATGAAAGAACGTTTACCAAAAAACGTTTACAAAAATCTTAAATTAGCAATTGCAGGTGTTCAGGAATTAAATATTACTGATGCAGATGTTGTCGCTAATGCAATGAAGAATTGGGCTATCGAAAAAGGCGCAACTCATTACACACACTGGTTCCAGCCTTTGACAGGAACTACTGCTGAAAAGCATGATTCATTTATTTCAGCACCTAATGAAAACGGAAAGGTTCTTATGGAATTCTCTGGTAAAGAATTAATAAAGGGCGAGCCAGATGCTTCATCATTCCCTTCAGGTGGTCTTCGTGCTACATTCGAGGCAAGAGGATATACAGCATGGGATTGCACATCACCAGCCTTCGTTCGTGAAGGTGCACAGGGTGCAACACTTTGTATCCCTACTGCTTTCTGTTCTTATACAGGAGAAGCTCTTGATCAGAAGACACCTCTTCTTCGTTCAATGGATGCTGTTAACGAGCAGGCTTTAAGAATATTAAAATTATTTGGTAACACAACATCTAAGAAGGTTACTCCTTCTGTTGGTGCTGAACAGGAATACTTTATAGTAGATAGAGAAAAATATCTTCAGAGAAAGGATCTTATCTTCTCTGGACGTACATTATTCGGTGCTATGCCACCAAAGGGACAGGAACTTGATGATCACTACTTCGGTTCTATCCGTGAAAGAATTGCTGCATTTATGAAGGATATCAACGAAGAATTATGGAAGCTCGGCGTATCTGCCAAGACTCAGCATAATGAAGTTGCTCCAGCACAGCATGAATTAGCTCCTATATATGCACAGTGCAATATTGCTACCGATAACAACCAGCTTATGATGGAGGTTATGAAGAAAGTTGCTTACAGACATGGTCTTGTATGCCTTCTCCATGAGAAGCCATTTGCCGGAGTTAATGGTTCTGGTAAGCACAATAACTGGTCAATCACAACTGATGATGGTATCAACCTTCTCGAACCTGGCAAGACACCTCACGAAAATATCCAGTTCTTACTTGTACTCGGTGCTGTTATGAAGGCTGTTGATAAACACGCTGATCTTTTAAGAGAATCTGCTTCTGACGTTGGTAATGACCACAGACTTGGCGCTAATGAGGCACCTCCAGCTATTATCTCTATGTTCCTTGGTGAGCAGCTTGAGGATGTTGTTATGCAGCTTATTGATAAGGGTGATGCTACAAGCTCTATCCAGAAGGGTAAGTTAAAGACAGGTGCTTCTACACTTCCTGACCTTAACAAGGATGCTACTGATAGAAACAGAACTTCACCATTTGCATTTACTGGTAATAAGTTTGAATTCCGTATGGTAGGTTCATCAGATTCAATTGCTCCTGCTAACGTAGTTCTTAACACAATCGTTGCAGAAAGCTTTAAGGAAATCGCTGACCAGCTTGATGGAGTAGAAAACTTCGATATGGCTGTTCATGATCTTATCAAGAAACTCTTTACTGACCATCATAGAATCGTATTTAATGGTAATGGTTACTCAGATGCATGGGTAGAAGAAGCTGAAAGAAGAGGTCTTCCAAATATCAAATCTATGGTTGAGGCTATTCCTGCCCTTACTACTCCTAAGGCCGTTAAGCTTTTTGAAAGCTTTGGTGTATTTACAGAGGCTGAATTAAAGTCAAGAGCTGAGATTAAATATGAAGCCTATGCAAAGGCTATAAACATCGAAGCTAAGACAATGATTGATATGGCTGGAAAGCAGATTATTCCTTCAGTTATTTCTTACACAAGAGAGCTTGCTAATTCAGTTCTTACTGTTAAGGAAGCTGGTGCTGATGCTTCAGTTCAGGAAGAACTTCTTACAGAAGTATCTGGATACTTAAAGGATATGAAGAAGGCTTACAAGAACCTCATTGATGTTACAGCTATTGCTTCTACAATTGATGATATTGTTGCACAGGCTACATATTTCAGAGATGAAGTTAAGACTACTATGGATGAGTTAAGAGCTCCTGCTGATAAGCTTGAAATGATCGTAGATAAAGAATTCTGGCCATTCCCAAGCTATGGAGATCTTCTTTTCGAAGTATAGATAATATGATGTCGGAGTCAAACACCCCCCGACTTGTATAGCTGTATTTTCTATAAATATAATAATAAATTTAACAAAAAGCATACAAAAGTGGCTTGAGTATAAAACACTCAAGCCACTTTTTACAACTATTGTTTATTATGAAGATACGTGAACTATTTCATCATCTGATTGCCATACAATCATTATTGTGGATAATTAAGTCTCTCAGGAACCGGATTATCAAGTACCTCTTCCTTGAACTTCTTCATATATAACTTGGCAAGTGTAAGGTTATTATCAAGATAGTTACCACAATCTCTTGGTGAATAACCTGGAATCTCGCCTTCATAAGAAAGTACATATTCTGCACCTTCTCTAAGCACCTCAAGTATATCCTCTGACTTAAGGTCACCTGCAAATATCACATAAAACCCTGTACGGCATCCCATAGGTCCAAAATATATAGTTTTATCTGCCCATTCTTTATTATTTCTTAAAAATGTAGCCATAAGGTGTTCTATTGAATGTATGCCTGCTGTATCCATAGGTGCCTCTACATTCGGTCTTGTAAATCTTAAATCAAACGTTGTAAGCACAACATCTCCCTGATAATCTTTTCTTGATACATATACACCTGCTAAAAGATCGAGATGATTAACTGTAAAACTTGCTATTTTATTCATAATTGTTTTAATACTTCCTTTCCATATATAATCATTAAACAATGCAGCTATCCAAAATATAAAAATATATTTATCAGCTTCCTATTATTTTATTAAGCGAAATATTTATTCCTTTATATACACCATTCTTCTGTTTTCGCTTGTCACTCTTATAATAAGACATTTTATTCCCATTATAAATTTTGTCAATGTAGAATAGCCATATTCTCTTACCTTAAAGTCCGGATAGTTGATGTGTATCTTCTGTCCAAGTGCTCCAAGCTCAACTCCGTTATCACTTGACTTAACATAATTAACAGCATATTCTGTAACCTTTTCCTTCATATTCTTATCTTCTTTAAGCCGTACAAGAACTGTGTTATTAAATTTCTTAAGCTCAAGGCTGTTCATCTCTTCAAGAAATGTAGACAATGAACTGTAACCGTAGTTTCTCACATCAAAATCAGAATATTTCTTCTGAAGTCTGCTTCCTATCTCTCCAAGTCCGGTCTGTTTACCCTTATTATCATTTTCCTGAATTATCTCTATAATAGCATTTTCTATCTTTGACTGCTTTATAATATTATTACTTGCTTTTTTCTTAACATGCTTACTATCTGGCTCATCTTCATGTGCCTGTTCTCTTAAAAGTTCAAGATCTGTAAACACTGAACATGCTGCCCTGAACGAACGTGGTGTTTTATTCTCTCCCATACCTATAACATCCATTCCTGATTCTCTAAGGCGGCTTGCAAGTCTTGTAAAATCACCATCAGAAGAAACTATACAAAAACCATCTACATTATTCGTATAAAGAATATCCATGGCATCTATTATAAGTGTAGAATCTGTTGCATTTTTTCCAACTGTATTGCGGAACTGCTGGATAGGTGTTATGGAATTCTCCATCAGTTCCTTCTTCCATTTGTTAGCCTGCGTACTTGTCCAGTCTCCATATATTCTCTTATATGTTATAACGCCATATTTAGTCATCTCATCCAATATATCTGATATATACTTTGACGAAATATTATCTGAATCTATAAGCACTGCGTATCTTTTATCATCCAATTATTTTCACCTCTTTCTTCTTTTTCCTCTTTTCCCTTTTTTATTTTTTGAATAAATCAGACATTACGTTTACATCTGATGTCTTACAACTTTATATTCATCATTGCTCTGGTAGTACGGACATTCTCTGTATTCTGATGTTAACAATCTGGCATAGTCATCCTCATCCATATCTACATCGCATACATATTCTTCCATTTCTTCATCATATACCATATTATTACAATAATCACAGTTATAACGTGCTACTGCCATATTTATCTTCCTCTCCTGTCATTGTATTTAACAGCTTATTTTAATTTATTCTATTCATCGCCTGCGGCCTGCTTATTATTCTCATAAGTATCCAGAAAGCTGTGTTTTTCTCCGTGCTGCTTATATGCAATAACGGTATCCAGATTAACATTTTCAACACTTCTGAATATATTTTTCTCTATATATGGACTTACCTTCGTTAAATCCCTGATAAGCTGTTTTATCTCAGCCCTCTTAGAACCCTTTCCAGTTCCACCACATGAGGCGCAGCCTTCTGTAAAACGGCATGCGCATTGTATAAACTGAAGCTTATTATAGTCCTTCCAGTGAATAATATCTGCCTCCCTTATAAGATACATAGGTCTTATAAGCTCCATTCCCTCAAAGTTCGTGCTATGAAGCTTTGGCATCATAGTCTGTATCTGTGCTCCATATAACATTCCCATAAGGATAGTTTCTATAACATCATCATAATGATGCCCAAGTGCTATTTTATTGCATCCAAGCTCTTTTGCTTTGCTGTAAAGATATCCTCTGCGCATTCTTGCACATAGATAACATGGAGATTCAGTTATATCAACTACCGTATCAAATATCTCTGTTTTAAACACTGTTACAGGTATGTCTAAAATCTTTGCATTGTTTAGTATAACATTATAATTAAGTTCATTATATCCTGGATTCATAACAAGAAAAACAAGGTCAAAGTTATTCTTTCCATGTCTTTTTAGTTCCTGAAAGAGCTTCGCCATAAGCATAGAATCCTTACCACCTGATATACAGACTGCTATCTTATCTCCATCCTGTATAAGATCATATTCGTTAAGCGCCTGTGTGAACTTTCTCCATATAGGCTTTCTGAACTTCTTTACTATGCTTCTTTCTATCTCTTTAACACGGTCTTTTGCTTCATTGGTGTTTTCATTCTCATCCTCTTTTATATATTCTGTGAACTTCCACTTAAGATATGCCACAAATCCACCATCTATGCTGTATGCCTCATACCCCATCTGTTCAAGTGTATCTTCAAGTTCTTCACTTTTCTGTCCTGAATAACATAACAGATATATAGGAACTTTCTTTGAGTATGTGTTAAGAAACTTCTCTCTTCCACTTATATTATCCATCTTGAGGTCATTCATCATATCTTCCCAGAAATACTGGACAGCTGAATCCATAGTTTCCTTATCATATTCTTCTTTATCTCTTATATCAATAATAACTTTATCTCTTTTATCATCATAAAGCTGTTGTACTGTTCTCATTGTAGTTTATAGTCCCCATTTCTTATAGTACATCGTTATTTTTCATTTTATATCATATTAACATATTTCTTGCACCGATTCTATATTTTTAGTGTTATTGTACCTATATTATTACACCTACATTACATCTGTTTCATATATTTATAATGTTTCAAATGCCTCACAAAATATAAAAAGCCTCTGGTCAGACCTTGATATAATCCAGATCTGACCAGAGGGCAGCTTTATCTTTACCTGATAAATTCATAATATTTATTATAAGCAGGTCTTTTCCATCTGCTGATTTTACAATATACTTTTAACGGCACATCCCATCTGCTTTACCTTGTCCTTCTGCTCCTTACTGAAGTCCACCCATATACACTGCATGGCATAATATCTTCTGTCATACATATTAAGATACATGGAAGGTCTGCAGTTATATAAGTTATACATGCGGACAAGTGCCTCAGCATCTGGATATTCCTGCTCCTTTTCATATTTACGATATTTTTTCCTTGGCAGACAAAGTTTTTCGGACATAGTATCCTGCGAATAATGCAAAACTGTTCTTACATATTCCAGCATTGAAAATCCATCCCACTGCTTTAACATATAATCAAGCAGTACATCATCATCGGTTACATTTTTTCCTCTTAATATATCATTATTACGGTAATGCATTATACTTTCAGCAATAATTTTCATAGCAAAAGGCTTACTGCTATCATCATATTCATTCATAATAATATCAAGATCTTCCGTATGCACATCATTCTTACTTCCACACACCAGCTCATCTATGTCTGCACCCAGCTCCTGCAATGCTTTTATATTTTTAAAAGATATAATAATATGCCCATTTTCACGCTTTGAATAATCATCCTGGGATATACCAAGCCTCTTCCCCATTTCAGTCTGATTAAAGCCGAGCTTTTTTCTATAATTTTTCATTCTTTCACATAAATCTTCATAATGCATGCTGTCCATTTACTTTATCCTCATAGTAAATTACAGTCCACATAACTGCAGACTTTAATTCCATTTTTTTCCAACATTTCTTATGAAGATTTTATTATATTACCAAATGTCCCAAATAGGTCAATAATTGCATAACTCTATCTGTTTCAGACTTTTTTTATTATTAATATCAGTTATTTTCTCTAATTCTCTAATTTTCTAATTTGATATAAATTTAACTAGCAAATTTGACGATATAATTATATAATAAAAAAGAGCTTAATTTATTTTATCTACTGATATATTTTGATGATATTATGAGCGCAGGTATTCTAATGCCTGCATCATATTATTTTACAATAAATAATACAACTGGAGGTGTTGTTTTATGAAAATACAAGATTTTTGTGATATGAATAAGTTCGAACAGATTATGTCTAACTGGGCTAAAAGTACAGGACTCGCTACAGTAGCTGTCGGATCTGATGGTAAATATATAAGCGACTGCTATAACTTCACTGAGTTCTGTATAGACCTGACGAGAGGTTGTCCAGAAGGCAAAAAGCGATGTGAAAAGTGTGACCGTGAAGGACATGGTGTATATCCTTGCCATGCCGGACTTGTTGATTTTGGTATTCCTATAACACTGGATGATGGTACAGTACTTGGAAGCATAATAGGCGGCCAGGTTCTCCCTGAACATCCTGATGAAAATAAGTTCCGTGCTACTGCAAGAGAGCTTGGAATTGATGAAGATAAATATATAGCTGCACTCCAAAAGGTTAATGTAAAGACGAGTGAAGAAATCCACGCATCTGCTGACCTTCTTGGTGATGTTATCAATATGTTTGTGCGTGCAAGCTATACTTCATACCAGAATTCACATATTCTTTCTGAATTAAAGACCGGCATAAGCAATGCTGCCGAACAGCTGCAGACTGCCAATGATAAAGTAAAACAGATTGATGGTTTTAGTAAACGTCAGAATATACTCGCTCTTAACGCATCTATTGAAGCTGCAAGAGCTGGCGATACCGGAAGAGGTTTCGCTGTTGTTGCTGTTGAAGTCCAGAAGCTTGCAAGAGGTATGGGCGAGGCAAGCGATGATATCAAAAAAGCTATTAACGAAGTCACACAGACTATTACCTCTCTGGATAAAGAATAAAAAATATAGTGATGTCAACTTACGTTGACATCACTATATTTTTTATCTGTCAGTACTCTCAACTTCGCCTGTGAATCCTGCCTGTTCTATCATCTTAATTGTATCATCTATTCCCTGTCCACCTGCTGTAAGGTATCCTGATGCGAATATTGAATCAACCACCTTAAACAATGTCGGTTCTATACCCTTAAAGTATACCTCTCTTCCTGCTGCACATCTTATATCTGACTTAGGTACCATAAGTCTTGCAAGACATAGAACTTTCAGACAGTACTCCTGAGTAAGTCCCGATATATCCCTGTCTGCAAGTCTTGTTCCCTTTATAGGGAGAAGAAAATTAATAGGAACTGATTCTGGATTGATTTCTCTGATATCCATAAGCATGTCCACAACATCACTCTTACTTTCACCCATGCCTATTATTCCACCACAACACATTTCAAAGCCAATATTTTTTAACATATGTATGTTTTTAATCCTTTGATCATATGTATGTGTTGAACATATATTAGGATAAAATGAACGGCTGCTGTTAAGATTGTGGTTAATTCTGTTAAGTCCGGCTTCTTTAAGCATCCTTGCCTGTTTTTCTGTAAGAAAACCTATAGAACAACATATCTGGGTATCATTCTTCTTCATTTTACGGATTCTTTGTGCAAGATCTTCTATTTCAGCATCTGTAAAGCTTATTCCACTTAGTCCTATGCAATGTCTTGCAAGATGTTTTTCATCTACTAGATCATTATCACCATAAAGCTTCTCATCTGATACTCTTCTATACTTTTCTATATCCGCATGTGATTCACATGACTGCGCACAATAGGCACAATTCTGTGAACAATTACCACTTCTTACATTGGTTAAAAGCTGTATGCTTACTTTCTTTCCTTTGTACTTTAACCTCAATCCATATGCCGTGCTTATAAGCTTATCAAGCTTATCATCCGGCAGATTAAGTATATCAAGAGCCTCTTCCTTCGTTAATATATGCTCTTCGTTCCAATTATCCAACATTTGTTCAATAGCTGTTTCTGACATAATACATATACTCTCCCTTGTTGTCATAAAATACGCTTATATAAAGCGCTTATATGCTAATAAGTATAAAAGTATGAAAGCTTATTGTCAACTGCTTGGTATTGCAAGTTGACATTTTATACTGTAATCTGATACGAATATGACATCTTTGGTTCTTTCTTCTTTGCTGAAAGATATGTAATAATGTCCTTTCTTGTTATAATACCTATGAATATGCCTCTGTCATCTGTAACTGGAACAAAGTTCTGGTTGGTAATTTTCTCGAAAAGTTCCTCCATTGATGTGTCTACTTTAACACTAGGATAATTTCTTCTGAAATACAACTCATCGACCTTCTTTTTCTCAAGTTCCTTTACATCTATACTCAATCCATTATTCTGGTTAATCCTGCATATATGCCATAAAAAATCGCCTTCTGTTATAGTTCCTACATAACGTTCTTCCTCATCAAGCACAGGTATCGCTGAATAACCATAATAATTCATCTTCTGCAGTCCCTGCCTCAATGTATCATTATTATATATATATGCTACCTTACACTTAGGTTGTAAAAAAAATGAAATGTTCATATGCATCCTCCACTTAACTCTTTTTCCAATACTGCAACGTGCAAACAATTATATGCATATTTTCTAACACATTTTAGTGTAAACATTGTATCATGTTAACAAGAATATTCATACGCTATATGTGCACATTTCATATATTTTTAATTATTTTTATATCAGTCTCTTCAATCTGCAGTTTTCAATTCCTTCATCCCAGAAATGTGCATATGTTTTATTTCTTATCTGACATATAATACTTGAGTTCATCGCACCATGTCCAACTATAAGTATATCTCTTCCTTTTGCAAGCTCTGGCTGAATCACTTCATCTAGGAACTGTCCTGTTCTTTCAAACAACTCATCAAGACTTTCAGCTCCCTTATCTGCTATATATCTGTCTGGATTTCTAAATAACACATTTACATTACAATCTGAAATATTGAAACTATTCTGTACTCCCTCATATTCACCAAACCCCATTTCCATAAGTCTGTCATCTATGACAACAGGAACCTGCGTTTTTCTGCCAGAGAGTACTATCCTGGCTGTCTGTTCTGCTCTTTTAAGTGGTGAACAATAGCATATATCCAAATGTATATCTCTATATTCTTCTGCTGCTTTTTTTGCCATAGCTATTCCATTTTCATTAAGTGGTATATCTGTTCTTCCCTGCAGCTTATGCTGTTCATTCCAGTCTGTTTTCCCATGTCTCATTATATATAACATTCTGTTTATTCCTTTTCTTACTTTCATTATTTATTTCTATTGTGTTGTCAGCCGTCTGTATGCCCATTTAAAATCGTCTTTTCCTGCACCCTGTACCACACAAAGCTGCAACAAAAATCCTAAATTACTCCTGATTAAAAAGCCTGTCATATGACTGTTCGAAATCATCTAGTAATTTATTTATTTTTTCCCGGTCATATAAACCTTGTACCTTCCAAAACATAAGTATGCTGATGAATTCCTCTTCCCTTTTATCTATAAATCCAATACACAAATGTCCATTATACATTGCACTATCCGTTTCCTGGCAGGCAAAGCAGCCGGTATCTTCATTCAGTCTTGAACAATCTCCACAGATAAGCTCCTTTTTTTCAGGAATATAATGGCAGCTATCTTCAACATTTACAACAAACCATTCGCCTTGCGGATATGAACATATTGCAGTTCCTGTTTCCTCTGTATTGGATACGTTAGTTTTATATTTACAATTATTGCACTTCAATTCATCCACCATTTGCTTCCTCCTCGTAAATAAATATTCCATCAAAAATCCTGTAAAACATTGTAACACAAAATTTTTGTCTTATACAAAAAGCTGGAACTCAGATTCTATAAATGAACCAGAATTCCAGCAATTTATTATTTTACTCCATTTTAAATTTTATCTGTAAACTTATTTTTCTTACCAAATACTATTACTCCTGCTCCTCCTATTACAAACATAAGAAGCCATGCTAATGTACGTTTGTCATCTCTCGTACCAGGAGTCTGTTCTTTTACTGCTTCTGCCTTAGCTTCTTTATCCGTATCGGTCGCAGGTGTTATATCGGCTTGTGATGTTGTATCAGCCGGTGGTGTTATATCGGCCGGTGGTGTTATATCTGCCGGTGGTGTTACATCTGCCGGTGGTGTTGTATCTTTAAGCTTTGCAATAACAGTCTGTGATTTTTCAATTTCAACAAGCCAATCCTGCCTGATGTAATATCTGTCACAAGCATTACAATACCAGTATTCAATATTTCCTTCATCTGTCATAGTAGCTTCCTTTGCCGCTACTAAATGCAAGTCTTCATGTATACTCATATTGTAAGTGCCATATTCTTCACCACATATTGTACACAACGCTTTTTTCACACAGGTTGCATTTCCTCCTGTATGTCCACACTGATAATTACAAACTTTGCACACACCATTTTCCCAATCATGTGCTTCACTTACTGATACTTCCTTATCGCAGCAGTCACATTTTTTCTGATGTGTTTCTGCTGTCTGTTCCCATACTACCTTGCCGCTGTGATTTGCCTGATTTTTTTCTGTATATTCCTTGCCGCAGTTTTCGCAGACAGCACCCTTTGTACAGTTTGCTTCTCCTCCGCTGTGCACGCATACATAACCACATACTTCACAAGTACCGTCTTTCCAATTATGATTTCCTTTTTCTACCGTTACTTTGCCACAGCAATCATATTTCTTTTCATGCTCTGTCGCTGTCTGTGTCCATTCTTCTGTTCCAGTATGATTATCTGCATTTATTTCTCCATACTCAATATGGCAAATATCACAAACTGCCTTCTGCGTACAGGTTGCATTTCCACCTGTATGGATGCAGTCATATCCACAGACACTACAATGACCGTCTTCCCAATTATGGGCTTCTACATTAGTACTATAGGCACCGCAGCAGTCATATTTTTTCTGATGTGTTTCTGCTGTCTGTTCCCATACTTCATTGCCGTTATGATTTGAAGGGTTTAATGTACCGTATTCTGCATTACATTCTGTGCAGACGGCTCTCTTTTTACATGTTGCCTCTCCTCCCGCACAGTTTGCTGTTTCTACTTTTGTACATCCTGCAGTTATACATTTGCGGGTATGCGTACCATTACCGTTTGACTTCCACTCACCATATATATGTTCTGCCTCTGCTGCTGTAACAACCTCACCGCATTCACACATTACAGGCGTTGTACAATCACCATCATCTGTACCGCTATGTTTTGTTTTTGTTGTTGTTACCGTACAGCCGTCATTCTCGCACACCTTCCAATGACTAGTATCGTCTTTTGTCCAGGTGGCACTAAACCTATGGCTTGTCTGTGCTGGAAATGTTTGCTGGCAGACAGAGCAGGTCGATTCCTTTGTGCAGTCGCTGTTATTTATTGTGTGATCTGCATTTACTGTAATAGACAGATAAATGCTGTATCCTTCACTATCTGTCAATGCTATTGTCTGTGTGCCATCTGCCGCTGATACAGTATAAGCACCGTTAGCGTCAGATGTAAGTATTTTATTTCCTGCCATTACCTGTGTATAATCAGGAGAAGTCACTTTAAACTTTGCGTTCTTACAGTACACTCCATTATTTTTAATTCCGTATACTACTGTATCTGGATCTATCGCTTCATAATAATATGTAACTGTCTGTGTATCTGATGTATACACACCCCTTTTATTGCCTATTTGACTTGAAAAAGTATATCCTGATGGAATCTTAATATTACCAGGCACCGCATAATTCGTTCCAGGTGTACCCTGAAGTGTAATCGATTCACGTAGCTTCTGCCCACTATCTTTTATCACATAATTAACAATTACTTTTCCTTTGTCTGAGGTTACAGCCACAGCCTCAAAGCTTTCCCTGTCTACAAGAAGCATTGTAGTATACGCAGGAACATTTACAACTGAGCCAGACACTTCACCAAGCGATGTAACTCCTGCACTTTCGCCGTTAGCAATAACAACCCAGTCTGTGGCAGCTCTTGTCTGAACCGGAATTGTGATTTCTTTTGCCACATCTGAATCATTATTTAATACTGCCATAGTGTCCCATTCATCAGCTTTGGTACCTGTAAGCACATAAGCTTCCGAATCTGTTATTTCCTGACTATCCGCAAGCGGTGAAAATGCTTTTCGTATCTGCATAAGTCCTCTGTAATATGAGACTACATCTGCGTAATCTGCCGAATCCTTCCATTCAAGGCAACTGCTGCCTGTTTCTTTAACGCTGTTACACATTTCCTCTCCGCCATCCATAAACAATGTTCCCGGTGTGGCATATTTCATTGCTGCTTTCTGCTTATAGATTTTTACGGCTTTTTCATTTCTATCGCCATAAGTACCACCTGTTGTACCAATAATTTCATCATAAACTGAAGTCTTATTCTGCCTTTCTTCTTTGGTATAATTATCTCCCCAGATAACCAGATTGGTATCTTCCTCTGCCAATGATTTCTTTATATCATCGAGCCATTTATATACATGTGATGCGCCTCTGTACTTCATATTTACACAGTCAATCAAATCCAGCGAAAATCCATCCACATGATATTCCTCTGCCCAGTATTTCATGGAATTAACCATATAAATACGGTACATCTTGCGCTCTGTGGCAAACTCATTGTCATATCCTGTATTTGTTGTATATCTGCCTCCGGAATTATTTATTCTGTAAAAAAAGCCCGGAACTGACTTTTCAAGAGAATTTTCCTCTGAAGCATGCGTATAAGGCATCTCCATCACAACAGAAAATCCTGCACTATGGAGTGCCTGAATCATCTCTTTACATTCTTTTATTACAGTCTTGCAGTCCAACGGATTGGAAGCATAACTTGTCTCAGGTGCATTATAATTTAAAATCTCATATTCACTGTCAGCCTCATAATCCGCAAACGGTGCAAGCTGTACTGTCGTAACACCGAGCTCCTTCAAATAATCGATACCTGATACAAGCTCTCCCGCACTATTTACTTTTGCACCCTTTTGCGTAAATGCACTATACTTTCCACCAGCCGTCATACCCGATTCAGCATCTGATGAAAAATCCTTGACACTTATCCTGTAAACAGTATTGGCTTTTGTTGAATCAACATATACGTGCCTGTCGTTATCCCAACCTTCAGGTGATATTGTAGAAGTGTCTGTAATATATGAATACTTTCCATCTTCACTGACAGCAACCGAATATGGATCCTGAATATTATATGTTTGTGTTTGATCGCTGTCCTTATGATAAGCATCTGTCGTGGTTATCGTATAATCATAATAATAGTCACCCCAATTACCAACAAGCGTTATAGTCCATATACCATTCCATTCTTTACTGCTAGACACCTTCTCTAATGTATAAGATCCTATCTTACAGGCATTACTAGCATTACCCGCACCTGCTTCATAAATATTAACTTTTACACCTGTTGCCGCAGGGGCCCATATATTAAATTCTGTTGCATCCTTTGTATATGTCACTCCAAGCTGACTACCCTTACGCGTATCCCCCCATTTATCAACATATGTTCCATCATAGGCATATTCATCATCAATATTTGCTGCCGCCTGACTATATGAGCTCTCAACAATCGTGGGTATCATTTTGCTGTTATCTGCTGAAAAACCAGTCACAGCACTGCTTGAAAATACCATTCCGATAGATAATACTACCGCAGCAAGCTTTTTTAAGTTTGAATACCTCATAAACTCTTCCTCCTTTTATCGCACTTCTTGTATTTTTGACAACATTTTTACAATATTTTTAACATTATAAAACACTATAATAATTGATTCGTAAAACGATTCGTAAAACTATTATAAAAATACGTTGTATCTTACTTACATCATATTATACAATAAAAGGCATTTAAAAAAATGCCATCTGCGTGAAATGACATTTTTTCGACACGAACGATATAAAATTGTATAATATATTGATTAGCTGCGCTGCTACAGATGGAACTGCGAGCCTTAAAAAGGCATTCTATACCGGCATATCATCCAGCAAATCATTAGCATTTTTCATCTTCTGACCTCACTATTGCATATTCCCATAATTGCAAATTTGTTGTCATGCCACTCTCAAACCCAACAACAACATCATTATAATTTCTCCATTATCCTGTCCTCTAAGGTTTTTATTTACAGTTTTTGATTCCACTTGACGTCATATAAGTTCCTGCTAATATTACCAATACCGATATAACTGCAATAATGCCAGAAATGAAATTGCCGATGCCATTTCCACCCACAATAAAATGCAGTGCAGCCAATATTATACCAATAACTATCAATATAATTCCATATAATACTTTTTTCCACTGTATATTTAATTTCATCCGAACACTCCTCTCCCATCTGCCTCGCTGATAAATCCTTCTACCTCGCTGATAAATTCTTCTATAAGTCTGTTTACTTCATCCGGCTGGTCAGCGTTGGAATTATGACCGGCATTTTTTATCCATTTAAGCGGTACACCCTCTCTCTGATGCCATTTTTTATTGTAGCTTTTTGCTGAGCCCGCTTTATCCTTTTCTCCACAGATAAGAAGAGCCGGACAACTAATATGATATGACCGATCTGCTTTGATTGCCTCAGCAAGCATTCTGTACCCGAAACCGGCAAGCCTTGCATATTCTTTAGGATCTGAATCATAGGACATCATCATCTTTCGCATAAGCTTCTGACCATAATCCGTCTCTGCGCACCCTTTTGAACCAGCCCTAAGAAGTGCTTTCCATGGATATATCTTATATAATGGTTCTGCTCTTTCAAGAAGCCATATTTCCATTGCTGTCATATAAGACTTTTGAAGCGGTGCAGAATCAATGGAGATAAAGCCTTTTATCTTATCCGGATATAATTCCATATACATTTGAGCCAGGTATCCACCCATAGACTGACCGATAATGATGGGATTATAAATTTCTTCTTTTGCTAAGATTATATCAAGCCATTCTGCCATGTCAGACAGACTGTAATTATTCGTAAATGGTCTGGATAATGCATGTGATGGTGCATCCCATACGAACACATTCTGTTTCTTCTCAAAATATTCTATCTGTTTTTCAAAAAGCCTGTGATCTGCTGTAAGTCCCGGTAAAAACACTAACGTAATTTTCTGCTTGTCTACTACATTTACAAAATAATGGATGCAACCACAGGGTGTCTTATAACTGCTTTCTGTCATTTTCCATCCCCTTTCCATAAACCATTTCCCAATGATTTATCATTTCCAGATACTCCTGCTCAAAAGCAGTTACATCATAATTTCCTGTTCTGTACCAATATTTAAGCATCCCTTCTGAAGCATACAGAATTTCTTTATATATACTGGTAAACTCTATATCCTTGCGGATGAAATCAAGATTCAAGATTGACAAAAGCATTTCCAATGTCTTTTTTGCAGCATCCTGTACATCCGGTTGGATGATTGATTGAATATCCGGCTCGGTTTCAAAGTTTGAATTAATGGAAAACAGGGATATAAATGTATATTTTCTCATCACTGCACACTTAGCCATCAGACCTCGGCGCATCATTTCAAAAAAATCAGAGGTTGGTGCCTTCTTATATTGATTCGTTGCAAATACTTTGTATGCAGCATTTAATATTTGCGATTGTTTTTCTTCTGGCAAAGCATAAAATTTTTCATTCATAAGCTGCCTCCGTTGACCAATTCGGTTAATATGAGTATATACCCATTGACCGATTAACGGAAGACCTCATTTAATCATCACGTCAATGACTATCTGTTCATAATAATGTCTCTATTATCTATAGTGGTGTACTCGCATGAAAACGCTCCTAAAACATCTGTATAATTCTTGCATTCTCCATAACTACAATCTTTAGCATCACTCCACCTGACATCACATAAAACCATATTTCACGCATATGCTGTGACTTTGCAATTGGCGTCCATCTATCATATACTGAATTGTTTTATCCAGTCCGTCTCTTGCGGCTGCAAAGTAAAAACACACATATTCCATTAACAGCAATCCCTTTTATGGTGCGATTTGACAGTACATCTCTTTCATATTTACTATTGGGAATAAGCTGCCTGATACACAGACAGCTTACCCTTCTTTCTCTTTATATTTTCATTCCTACTGTTCTTCGATAAATTCACAGTCTGATGACATCCGACATAAAACGCCACTATACTATTGAAGAGTTGTCAAAACAGTACCTGATGAACACCACTACTTTGAAATCCGTTTTCAAAGCAGTCTATGGAATGCCCATCGCTTCTTACATGAAAGAATACCGTATGAAGTCGGCATCAAATATGCTGTTGCAGGAAGATAAATCTATTTCAGAAATTGCCACCGCTGTAGGATATAAAAGCCAAAGTAAATTTACATCGGCTTTCCGAGATACATTTCAGATATTACCTACTGCATATCAGAAGCTGTATCGTAATCAGTAATTTTAATGCAAAACTGCACCCACAATATCCCTGAGTGCAGTTTTGTATCAAT
>ERZ837590.769-NODE-769-length-22381-cov-3.738825_pt1 | contig 22381 bp, 24 predicted proteins | sample MGYA00519573_ERZ837590 | MGnify/ENA primary metagenome ERZ837590 (study PRJEB31850, sample SAMEA3708820) | human gut metagenome | biome: human gut; feature: human-associated habitat; material: faeces | place: China | collected 2014 ... | reverse complement strand
ATTTTGCACGCATTCGATAAAATGGCGCGCGCAGCCGACAAAGCCGCGCTGCTCAAGGGTGGTTTGCCAGCCGGCAACCGGGCGCTGGACCACGCCATGACCGCACTCCTCCTGCCATTCGCGCATCTCGCTGACGGCATATAGCCCGCCATCCGTGACCGCCTGCACCCACTCGCGCTGGCTGCCTGCGCGACGATGCATGCTGGTGGTGACCTGCAGCCGGGGCGAACTGAACTGATGTTCGGCATAGAGCATTTCGCCCTGCGGGGTGATCTTCAGCGCGCCGCCGCGCAGACGTGCCTGACCGTCGGCCAGCCATAGCGCGGTATCCACCACATGCAGATAGTCATCAAGCAGCGTAAAGCGCAGATCGTTGCCGACGCTATCGCTACGGTGTTTATCCATCCGCAGCGAGGCCGCCTCGCCCAGCCGCCCCTTCAGCTCCCGATAGAGAGGCGCGAAGCGGCGATTGAAACCGACCATCAACGTCAGTCGACGTCGCGCCGCCAGCTCGACCAGCGTCTCCGCCTCACTCAGCTTGTCCGCCAATGGTTTATCCACACAAACATGAACCCCGGCATTCAGTAAGTGATTCACTACTTCATAATGTGAAGCCGTCGAGGTATGGACAAAGACCGCATCGCACTGTGCCGCCAGGGCATCGAGGGAATCAGCGTATGGCATCCGCCAGGTTTCGCAGATCCGTAGCGCCTTCTCTTTACCCGGCGACCAGGCCGCCTGCAGCGTCCAGCTTTCCGCCGCCCCCAGCACCGGCAGCCACGCTTTCTGCGCAATGCTGCCTAAGCCGACCACCCCAATGCGCAATCTTGTCCCCACGTTTTAGTCTCCCAGATGGTGTAACAGCGAATCGAGGCGCGCTTTCAGCTCCGCCACCTCGCCCTCCAGCGCTTCAACCCTGGCGCGCAGATCGCCGTCATCGTCCAGCGGCGCGAGAGCTTCCACTGTGGTGATCAGCGTGTCCATATCGTCGCAAAACAGATGCATATAGCGGCTTTCCCGTTTTCCCGGCTCCCGGGGCAACCGGGCGACGAAGGGGCCATCTTCGCGCGTCGTCAGCCCTTCCAGCACGCTTTCCACTTCCGCCATATCGCTGAACTCATACATCCGCTGCGCCCGGCTGCGTAATTCGCCCGGCGTCTGAGCACCGCGCAGCAGCAGCGTCGTGACCACCGCAACCTCGCCGGCGCTAAGCTTCAGATCGCCAAATTCAGAGTTGCAAAAGCGCTGTTCATACTTGGTGACGCGATTACCGAATCCGCTGACCGTGCGCAGATAGTGCCGTTTCACCAGCGTATCCAGCAGGGCCTGGACCTCGCTTTCGCTCAGCGACATCACTGGCTCGCGGTTGGTTTTCTGATTGCAGGCGGTCACCACAGCATTTACCGACAGCGGATACTGCTCGGGGGTGGTGACCTGCTTTTCCAGCAGGCAGCCAATGACGCGCGCTTCATGCGCAGTTAACTGATATTTCATCCTCTCTCCTTAACGTCCCGCAGACCAGTCCGGCGTCGTTAGCGCCGTCAGTACATGGTCACGCCACTGCCCGTCAATCAGCAGATAATCTTTGGCGTAACCCTCTTTTTCAAACCCCAACCGCGCCAGCAGCGCGCCGCTGCGCTGATTATGCGGCATGTAGTTGGCCATAATGCGATGAATATGCTGCGTGCGCTGCATATAGCGAATCGCCGACGTCAGCGCTTCAAACATCAGCCCCTGCCCCTGCCACTTCTCGCCAATGGAATAGCCAAGATAACAGGCATGGAAAGATCCGCGCACCACGTTGGAGAAATTCGCCACACCGATGATCTCTTTTTCCTCAGGGTCGAGCAGCGCGAAATAAAAAGCTGACCCCTGCTTATGAAACTCAGCGATCATCGACAGACGCGCCTGCCATCCGGAGGGATAGCAGTGGCTGTCGTCACGAACCGGCTCCCAGGGTTTTAAGAACGCTTTATTTTCGGCGTAATAATCGGCCAGACGCCAGGCGTCACGATCGTGAACCAGGCGCACCACCAGCCGGTCCGTCGTCAAACGCACCTTCGGCACGTTACTGCGATAGCCAAACATTTCCTTTTTCAGTCCCCCTGACTTCACTCTTGCTTTCATCACTATACCTTTCCTGCACGATAGTGTGAAAACAGCAACATACCATTTTCTGCGCCATCTCCTCTTTTCGATGAATAGGCTCAATCGATCTTGCTTTTTGATAAAAAAATATTGTCGCAAGGGTGCTGGGAAAAGCAGCAGATTGCCCGCAGAATATCCTCGCTTATCTCTATTTTTCCCTGGAGGGGAAATGTCCCGCGTCTCGCAGGCAAGGAGCCTGGGTAAATATTTCCTGTTAGTCGATAACATGCTGGTCGTGCTGGGCTTTTTTGTCGTTTTTCCGCTGATTTCCATCCGCTTTGTCGATCAGATGGGCTGGGCAGCGCTGATGGTCGGCATTGCGCTCGGCCTGCGCCAGCTGGTACAGCAGGGATTAGGCATCTTTGGCGGCGCCATCGCCGACCGCTTCGGCGCGAAACCGATGATCGTCACCGGTATGCTGATGCGTGCCGGCGGTTTCGCGGCGATGGCCGTCGCCCATGAGCCGTGGGTGCTGTGGTTCTCGTGCATACTCTCCGGACTCGGCGGTACACTGTTCGATCCGCCGCGGGCGGCGCTGGTGGTTAAGCTGGTGCGTCCGCATCAGCGCGGCCGCTTTTTCTCCATCCTGATGATGCAGGATAGCGCCGGCGCGGTGATTGGCGCGCTGCTGGGCAGCTGGCTGCTGCAGTATGATTTTCGCCTGGTGTGCAGCGCCGGCGCCGCGCTGTTTATCGCCTGCGCCGCGTTTAACGCCTGGTATCTGCCGGCATGGAAGCTCTCGACGGTGAAAACGCCGATTCGCGAGGGTCTGGGCCGGGTGCTGCGGGACAAACGCTTCGTCACCTATGTCCTGACGCTGACCGGCTATTATATGCTGGCGGTGCAGGTGATGCTGATGCTGCCGATCATGGTGAATGACATCGCCGGCTCGCCGGCCGCCGTGAAATGGATGTACGCCATCGAAGCCACCATTTCGCTCACCCTGCTCTATCCTATTGCCCGTTGGAGCGAAAAACGCTTCCGCCTTGAGCACCGGCTGATGGCCGGTCTGCTGGTGATGACCCTGGCCATGCTCCCCATCGGGATGACCAGCAGTTTACAGCAGCTGTTTACCCTGATTTGCCTGTTTTACATCGGCTCTATCATTGCCGAACCCGCCCGCGAGACGCTGGGCGCTTCGCTGGCGGACGCCCGGGCGCGTGGCAGCTATATGGGTTTCAGCCGTCTGGGGCTCGCCTTCGGCGGCGCGCTGGGTTACGCGGGCGGCGGCTGGCTGTTTGATGCCGGGAAAGCCGTCGGCCAGCCCGAACTGCCGTGGCTGATGCTCGGCGCCATCGGGGTTATCACCTTCCTGGCGCTATGGTGGCAATTCAGTCCGAAACGCTCTGCCTCCGGTATGCTGGAGCCGCGCACCTGATGCGCGCGGCGCCGGTTTCTCCTGCTTTCAGCCTATTCTGCTGACGCGATGGGTGCTGACAGGTCATGATGCTTTGTGTCAGGATGAAGGAAGGTATGAGCTTGAGGAACCCCATGAAAAAGATATTGATCGCCGCCGCGCTAATTGTCAGCGGCCTGCTGAGTGGCTGTAATCAGCTGACCCAATACACGGTAAGCGAGCAGGAGATTAACCAGGCCCTGCAGAAGCGAAACCATTTCGCCAAAGATATTGGTCTGAAAGGCGTTGCCGACGCCCATATCGAACTGCAGAACCTGACCAGCGCTATCGGGCGCGAGGAGCCGGGCAAAGTCACCCTGAGTGGGATCGCCAACGTCGATCTTAACTCCCTGTTCGGCACGCAGAAAGCGACGATCGATCTGAAGCTCAAAGCGCTGCCAACCTTTGACCGAGAGAAAGGCGCCATCTTCCTGCAGGAAATGGAAGTGGTCGATGCCAAAGTGGCGCCGGAGAAGCTGCAGTCGGTTATTCAGGCCCTGCTCCCCTACCTGAATCAGTCTCTGCGCAGCTACTTCAGCCAGCAGCCGGCTTATGTCCTGCGTGAGGACGCCAGCACCGGCGAAGCGCTGGCGAAGAAATACGCCAAAGGTATAGAGGTGAAGCCAGGCGAGATTGTCATCCCCTTTACCAATTAATCTCCAGGGCGCTACGGCGCCCTGAATTTTTTACGGAAATGAGTGCAAAGGAAAACGTTTACGCTTATCCTTAGTGCCCGGCAAAAAACAGCCCTGATGACTGAACCTATTAGCCGGAGCCTTCCATGACAGCACAATCCCAGGTATTGAAAATCCGCCGCCCAGACGACTGGCATATCCATCTGCGCGATGACGATATGCTGAAAACCGTCGTGCCTTATACCAGTGAGTTTTATGGCCGGGCGATCGTGATGCCGAATCTGGTGCCGCCTGTCACCACCGTCGCGGCGGCTATCGCTTACCGCCAGCGCATTATGGACGCCGTGCCGGCCGGGCATGATTTTACCCCGCTGATGACCTGCTATCTGACAGACTCTCCTCGACCCAGCGGAGCTGGAACGCGGCTTTAACGAAGGGGTGTTCACCGCCGCCAAGCTCTACCCGGCCAATGCCACTACTAACTCCAGCCACGGCGTCACCAGCACCGACGCCATTATGCCAGTGCTGGAGCGGATGGAAAAACTGGGGATGCCGTTGCTCGTTCACGGCGAAGTCACTCACGCCGAGATTGATATTTTCGATCGTGAAGCGCGCTTTATTGAGACGGTGATGGAGCCCCTGCGCCAGCGCCTGCCCGGCCTGAAAGTGGTTTTTGAACATATCACCACCAAAGACGCCGCCGAGTACGTGCGTGACGGTAATGAATTGCTGGCTGCTACCATCACCCCGCAGCATCTGATGTTCAACCGCAACCATATGCTGGTGGGCGGCATTCGCCCTCACCTGTACTGTCTGCCGGTACTTAAACGCAATATTCATCAGCAGGCTCTGCGGGAGCTGGTCGCCAGCGGCTTCAGCCGCGCCTTCCTCGGCACCGACTCCGCACCGCACGCGCGCCACCGTAAGGAAGCCAGCTGTGGCTGCGCCGGCTGCTTTAACGCCCCGACCGCCCTCGGCAGCTACGCCACGGTGTTTGAAGAAATGAACGCTCTGCAGCACTTTGAGGCTTTCTGCTCGCTGAACGGCCCGCGCTTCTACGGTCTGCCGGTCAATGAGAGCTACGTTGAACTGGTGCGTGAAGAGACGACCGTTGTGGACAGCATTTCCCTGCCTAATGACACCCTGGTGCCCTTCCTGGCGGGTGAAACCGTTCACTGGACCGTGAAGAAATAAAAACGCAGCCCCCTGTTGTCAACGCTAGCCGGATACTGTATAAATAACCAGTATCGAACGCAGGGGGCAATTATGCGCATTGAAGTGTCTATCGCCAAAACGACCGCCTTACCTAACGGCGCGCTGGAAGCGCTGAATAACGAACTCTCTCGCCGTATCGCCGAGCAATTCCCGGCCATCGATAGCCAGGTGAGCGTCCGCTACGCCACCGGTAATCAGCTCTCGGTGTTTGGCGCCCTGAAAGAAGACAAAGACCGGATAAGCGAAATCCTGCAGGAAACATGGGAAAGCGCGGACGACTGGTTTGTCCACGATCTCTCCTGAAGCATGGCGGGATCCAGTTACTCTGGTTTGCTCCCTCATTGTGCTTTTTTTGCCGGGTCGCCCCGGCTTTTTTTATCCCCTCTTCTGTTCAGAATAGTCCTGATTATTCTGCTCAATATCGACTAAAGTGGCCATTTTACGCGCTTATCTTGAGTAAAAAAGCGGCAAAAGAAGAAAATCATGCTGCCTTTCATTTAATTTCTCGAGTTTATTCTTGATCCCTGATATAATTAACTTGCTTCAAAAAATATGCATTAAACCTCGAGAATTGTTGTCTTTTAACATATGAATAAGGGGTTATGATGGAAAAAAATAATGAAGTCATTCAGACCCATCCCCTCGTTGGATGGGACATCAGCACCGTTGATAGCTACGATGCGCTGATGTTGCGCCTGCACTACCAGAACCCCACTCAAGAAAACAGTAATGATGCTGAGATCGGCCAGACGCTATGGCTAACGACGGACGTCGCACGTCAGTTTATTTCAATCCTGGAAGCAGGCATTGCGAAGATTGAATCTGGCGAATACCAGGAAAACGAGTACCGCCGACATTAACGCGGCTTGCGAATGACTTAACATTAAACTTAACAGGCACCTGCGGGTGCCTGAATTATTTTCGGGCTTGTATAAGCACAGGGAGTTAATTACCCTGCTAACAAGGCAATTACCCGGAACTCACCATGCAATACGATCTTATCATTATTGGCAGCGGCTCCGTCGGCGCCGCCGCTGGCTATTATGCGCGCCGTGCCGGACTCAATGTTCTGATGACCGATGCCCATCAACCTCCCCACCAGGAAGGCAGCCATCACGGCAGCAGCCGTCTTATCCGTCACGCCTATGGCGAAGGTGAGAAATATGTTCCGCTGGTGCTGCGTGCCCAGCAGCTATGGGATGAACTGGCAGAGATCAGTGGCGAAGCCGTGTTTGAACGCACCGGCGTCATTAACCTCGGCCCCGCCAGCTCCGCTTTTCTCGCCAACGTCGCCGCCAGCGCCCGTGCGTTCCAGCTTGAGGTGGAAGAGCTGGATGCCCAGGCCGTGATGCAGCGCTGGCCGGAGATACGCCTCCCCGATGACTATCGGGCGATTTTCGAACCCGCTTCCGGCGTACTGCGCAGCGAACTGGCCGTCGAAACCTGGATCCGTCTGGCGCGGGAAGCAGGCTGCGCGCAGCTATTCAACTGTCCGGTCTCGGCTATTCATCACCATGCTGACGGGATCACCATCGATACCCTCGACGGTGAATATCATGGTAAAAAGCTGCTGGTCAGCGCCGGCACCTGGGTCACCCGCCTGCTTCCGGACCTCCCTATCCAGCCGGTACGCAAGGTGTTCGCCTGGTTCCAGGCCGATGGCCGTTACAGCAGCAAGAATCACTTCCCGGCCTTCACCGGCGAGTTGCCCAACGGCGATCAATATTACGGTTTCCCGGCGGAAGATAATGAACTGAAAATTGGCAAGCATAACGGCGGCCAGCCGATCTCCACCCCGCAGGAACGGGTAGCGTTTGGCGCTGTCGCCAGCGATGGTTCCGAATCCTTCCCGTTTTTGCGTAACGTCCTGCCTGGCATCGGCGGCTGCCTGCACGGCGCCTCCTGTACCTACGACAATACCGTCGATGAGGACTTTATTATCGATACGTTGCCAGGCAGGCCAGACACGCTGCTGATCACCGGGCTGAGCGGCCACGGCTTTAAGTTTGCGCCGGTGCTGGGCGAAATTGCCAGTCAGTTTGCTCAGGGCGAAGCATCGAGCTTCAATCTGGCCCCCTTTTCTCTGGCGCGCTTTAACGCGTAATGGAATGCGGCACTTTTGCCGTTGGGTAAAGAAACGGCCTCTGCTGAGGCCGTTAGTGATTGAGAGCGGTTATGCGTCGCCTGTTTAATATGCTGGTCAACAACGTGCGCGAGCATTTTATGATCTACCTGGCGCTCTGGCTGCTGCTGGCGATCATCGATCTCGTCTGGTTATGGTTTTTCTGACGGCTCCGGGTCGAGGATCCCGAGTTTGGTATTCAGCCGGCCACGGGATTTATTAAAGATTTTGTTGCCGTTTTCACGCCCGGCGCGCAGCTTACGCTGCTCCTCTTCCGGTAGCTTATGCTCTTCCATGCAGGCTTCGCTACAGCAGCCGGCAAACTTCTCGGCGCAGCTCGGGCATTGGATAAACAGCAGATGGCAGCCATCGTTCAGGCAGTTAGTATGGGTGTCGCACGGCGCGCCGCACTGATGACAGTGCGCGATAACGTCATTGGAGATCCGCTCGCCCATCCGCTCATCAAAGACAAAGTTTTTGCCAATGAAGCGCACCGGCAGCCCCTGCTCGCGGGCGCGACGGGCGTACTCGATGATGCCACCCTCGATGTGCCAGACCTTATTGAAGCCGTTATGCTTCATCCAGGCGCTGGCTTTTTCACAGCGAATGCCGCCGGTGCAATACATGACAATTTTCTTGTCTTTATGGTCCTGCATCATTTCCACGGCTTTCGGCAGCTGGTCGCGGAAGGTATCCGCCGGGATCTCCAGCGCGTTTTCGAAATGGCCCACCTCATATTCATAGTGGTTGCGCATATCGATAAACACGGCATCCGGATCGTCAAGCATCGCGTTGACTTCCGCCGCCTTGAGATACTCCCCCACATTGGAGGCGTCAAACGAGGGATCGTCGATGCCGTCGGCGACGATACGATCGCGAACTTTCAGGCGCAGCACCCAGAAAGACTTACCATCGTCCTCCACGGCGATATTGAAACGCAGCCCCGCCAGCGCCGGATCGAAGCCATAGAGAAACTCACGCAGAGCCTCAACGTTGCTTTGCGGCACGCTGATTTGCGCGTTGATCCCTTCCCGGGCCAGATAGATGCGGCCAAAGACCTTCAGCTGGGTTAAGGCAACCCACAGCGCATCACGGGTCGCCTGCGGGTCGACAATGGTGAAATATTTATAGAATGAGATCGTCGTGCGCGGCTCGGTTTCAGCCAGCATTTGCGCCTTTAACGTCTCATTTGAAATGCGGTTGTGTAACACTGGCATGGTGTACCTGCTCGACATAGAAATGAGGAAATAAACGGCGGGCATGATATAGCAAAGCTGTTTAATTTACATCCCTACATTTTACGCTACATTTCTCACACCCGGTCGCGCCCCGCTTAACAAAACGAGCTGACTGTCGCCGCCTTTGGCTGGCCGGTAAAAAAATGCGATAATATAAGACGTTGCTCACTGATACGGGTATGAAATGACTCATTTGCCTAAATTTTCTCTGGCGCTGTTGCATCCGCGCTATTGGCTGCTGTGGCTGGGTATCGGCCTGCTGTGGCTGGTTGTCCAACTGCCCTACCCGCTGATCTACCGCCTCGGGAACGCCATCGGCCGTCTGGCCATGCGCTTTATGAAGCGCCGGGCGAAAATCGCCTATCGCAACCTTGAGCTCTGCTTCCCCGAGAAAAGCGAGCAGGAACGCCACCGAATGGTGGTGATGAACTTTGAATCGGTGGGCATGGGGCTGATGGAGACCGGTATGGCCTGGTTCTGGCCGGTTCGCCGTATCGCCCGCTGGACCGACACCATCGGCTTTGAGCATATTCGCGATGTGCAGGCGCAGCAGCGCGGCATTCTGCTGATCGGTATTCATTTCCTCACTCTCGAGATGGGAGCGCGGATGTTCGGTATGAACGAGCCGGGGATTGGCGTCTATCGCCCCAACGACAACCCGGTGATCGACTGGCTGCAGACCTGGGGCCGCTTGCGCTCCAACAAGGATATGATTGACCGTAAGGATCTGAAAGGCATGATCCGGGCACTGAAAAAAGGCGAAGTGGTGTGGTACGCACCGGATCACGATTATGGCCCGACCGCCAGCGTCTTTGCCCCACTGTTTGCGGTCGACCAGGCGGCGACCACCTCCGGCACCTGGATGCTGGCGAAAATGTCCAAAGCCTGCATCGTGCCCTTCGTCCCGCGTCGCAAACCGGACGGTAAAGGTTATGAACTGATTATCCTGCCGCCAGAGTGTTCCCCGCCGCTGGACGACGCGGAAACCACCGCCGCGTGGATGAACAAGATCGTTGAGCAGTGCATCATGATGGCCCCGGAACAGTATATGTGGCTCCATCGTCGCTTCAAAACCCGCCCCGAAGGCATGCCCTCCCGCTACTGATCCCTTTCCCGGCCGCGCTCATCCCGGCCGGGAAGCTTCGCCGCTCAGGCTTTAGGCTCTCCTTTAGCTTTAAAAGCTCTCCTCCATTGCGGCATCTATTTCTCAGGCGCATAATTAGCAGGCTCATATTTTCTCTTAATTTGACCTGCCGCGCAGGCCAGTGGAACCCTATGTCGTCTGCTGAAACCCCCATTAACTGGAAACGAAACCTGACCGTGACCTGGCTTGGCTGCTTTTTAACCGGCGCCGCCTTCAGCCTGGTCATGCCCTTTCTGCCACTCTACGTCGAACAGCTCGGCGTCACCGGGCATAGCGCCCTGAACATGTGGTCCGGGCTGGTCTTTAGTATTACCTTTCTTTTCTCTGCCATCGCCTCGCCGTTCTGGGGGGGGCTTGCTGATCGCAAGGGGAGAAAAATCATGCTGCTGCGTTCCGCCCTCGGGATGGCCATCGTGATGATGCTGATGGGAATGGCGCAGAATATCTGGCAGTTTCTGCTGCTGCGCGCACTGCTCGGCCTGCTGGGCGGCTTTATTCCCAACGCCAACGCCCTGATTGCCACCCAGATCCCGCGCCATAAAAGCGGCTGGGCGCTGGGGACACTGTCTACCGGCGCGGTAAGCGGCGCCCTGCTCGGCCCGCTGGCAGGTGGCTTCCTGGCCGACCACTGGGGATTGCGCACCGTCTTCTTTATGACCGCGGCGGTACTATTTATCTGTTTCTTGTTTACCCTGTTTTTAATCCGCGAAAATTTTGTGCCGATCGCCAGGAAAGAGATGCTCAGTGCCAGAGAGGTGTTCTCTTCGCTGCAGAATCCCAAACTGGTGCTCAGCCTGTTTGTGACCTCGCTGATAATCCAGGTGGCCACCGGTTCCATTGCGCCGATCCTGACGCTTTATGTACGCGATCTCGCGGGCAACGTCAGTAACATCGCCTTTATCAGCGGAATGATCGCCTCGGTGCCGGGCATTGCCGCGCTGATGAGCGCCCCGCGGCTGGGCAAACTGGGGGATCGCATCGGGCCGGAAAAAATCCTCATCGTGGCGCTGATTATCTCGGTGCTACTCCTGATCCCGATGTCGTTCGTTCAGACCCCGCTGCAGTTAGGTATCCTGCGATTCCTGCTCGGCGCCGCGGACGGCGCGCTGCTGCCGGCGGTGCAAACCCTGCTGGTGTACAACTCCACCAGTCAGATCTCCGGGCGAATCTTCAGCTATAACCAGTCGTTCCGCGATATTGGCAACGTTACCGGCCCCCTGATTGGCGCGTCGGTTTCCGCTAACTATGGCTTCCGCGCTGTATTTCTGGTCACCGCAGGGGTGGTATTGTTTAATGCGATCTACTCCACCCTCAGCCTGCGTCGGCCAGCCGCGGATACTTCGCATTCAGTAAATTAACGTCGAGAGTGGCTCTGTCCCTTGACGCCGTGCGTACCGCCTTCTATAGATTGAATCGTGTTCAATTCATATTCTTCTCAGGAGATTCGCTATGCCAAAGGATTCGATGTTCTACGCCACGCTTGAAGAAGCTATTGATGCAGCACGTGAAGAATTTCTCGCCAACAACCCTGACAGCGATGAAGAGAGCGCCAACGTTGAGCAGCTCAACATTCAAAAGTATGTGCTGCAGGATGGCGATATCGCCTGGCAGGCCGAATTTTTTGCTGACGAAGAGGAACAAGGCGAATGCCTCCCGATGCTCAGCGGCGAAGCCGCGCAGAGCGTCTTCGACGGGGATTATGATGAGATAGAGCTGCGTCAGGAGTGGCTGGAGGAAAATACGCTCCACGAATGGGATGAAGGCGAATTTCAGCTCGAGCCCTCGCTGGACACCGAAGAGGGGCAGACGGCAGCCGACGAGTGGGACGAGCGTTAATCAGTTATAGGGGCCGTGGCTGGCGTCCAGAGGCAGCAGAAGCGTATCAAATACCAGCGAGAACGGCAGGTCGAGAATGGTGAGATAGCGCCATGCCGAATCGCGAACATCCCACTGTACGCCCGGGTAATATTGATTGCCATGCCCCTGCCCGGGCACCGTACGGCTGATAATGCTGCCGCAGCCGCTGAGCAGCAGCGCCATGGCAATGATCGGTAGTATTCGCATCCACATCCTCGTATTTCAGATAAAAAAATACCGGCATCGCTGCCGGTATTTTCCTTAACGTACGGCTTATTTCGTTTTCAGCGCCAGCGGGTTAAGCGCCAACTGCTGATAGGCGTTCACCCATGAAGAGTATTTCTCCGGCGCGGCCCATACGCGATAGTGCAGACGCGACATGGTTACCGGGTCGCTCAACAGCACCAGTCGGCGATCGCGGTTCAGCTTATCCGGCGTTTCATTCAGCGCCTGCTCGACATGGCGCTCGCGGGCGATCTCCAGGATATGACCCTGACGGTGGCGCGCAGTGGCCATTGCGGTGGCGAGGGCGTTAAACGACGGATTAAACACCGCGTGCATAAAGCCATCGTCCAGCGAACGCTGACGGTTCATCGTCAGGTACGCATCGGTATCCTTGAGCACCTGCGGCGGCGAATACTCTTCCGGGATCAGGAACAGCTTCCAGCGCTTGGTGCGCAGGCCCACTGTCGCCCGGCTGGAAATCGCCGACACGAACGGCGAGAGGATCAGCGAGACGACGATCGGCGCCAGCCAGAACAGGAAGCGTAGATCCAGCCATGCCATCCCGACCGCCCACACCAGCCCCAGCAGCAGCTGCGAGCCGTGGCGCATAAAGGCTTCCCCCCACGGCGTGGAGTCATCATCACGCTGCGGCGAATTCCATACCACCTCCCAGCCGAGGAAGGCGCTGACCACGAAGACGGTGTGGAACAGCATACGGACCGGCGCCAGCAGGACCGAGAACAGGACCTCCAGCAGCAGTGAAAGCGTGACGCGGATAAATCCGCCGTACTCTTTCGGCCCTTTACACCACACCAGAATAATACTCAGCAGCTTCGGCAGGAACAGCAGCACCATGGTCGAGGCGAACAGCGCGATGGCCAGCTCAGGCCGCCACTGCGGCCACACCGGGAACAGCTGACGCGGCTGCAGGAAGTACTGCGGTTCGGTCAGGGCATGCACCACCTGCAACGCCGTCGACAGGGCAAGGAACATAAACCACAGCGGCGCCGACAGGTAGGACATCACGCCGGTAAGGAACACCGCCCGGTGAACCGGGTGCATCCCTCTGACTAGGAACAGGCGGAAGTTCATCAGGTTGCCCTGACACCAGCGACGGTCGCGTTTCAGCTCGTCCAGCAGGTTCGGCGGCAGCTCCTCATAGGAGCCCGGCAGATCGTAGGCAATCCACACCCCCCAGCCGGCACGGCGCATCAGCGCGGCTTCGACGAAGTCGTGCGACAGGATCGACCCGGCAAAGTTACCCTCGCCCGGCAGCGGCGCCAGCGCGCAGTGCTCAATGAACGGCTTCACGCGGATAATGGCGTTGTGGCCCCAGTAGTGGGACTCCCCCAACTGCCAGAAGTGCAGACCCGCCGTAAACAGCGGACCGTACACCCGGGTGGCAAACTGCTGGCAACGCGCATACAGCGTGTCCATGCCCGAGGCGCGCGGGGAAGACTGAATGATCCCGGCATTCGGGTTCGCTTCCATCAGGCGCACCAGCCCGCACAAACAATCACCGGTCATTACCGAGTCAGCGTCCAGCACCACCATATAGCTATACTGGCTGCCCCAGCGGCGGCAGAAGTCATCGATGTTGCCGCTCTTACGCTTCACTCGACGACGACGGCGGCGGTAGAAGATCTGCCCTTCGCCCTGCACTTCGGCAATCAGCTCCATCCACGCCTTTTGCTCAGCCACACAGATATCGGGGTTATAGCTATCGCTGAGGATATAGACGTCGAAATGAGCGGCGTTACCGGTCGCTTTCACCGACTCCCAGGTCGCCCGCAGGCCGGCGAAAACGCGGTCAACGTCTTCGTTACAGATCGGCATTATCAGCGCCGTACGGTGCGCCGGGTTCAACGGTTCGTCACCGACCGTCGAGGCGGAAATACTGTACTTATCGCGGCCGATCAATAGCTGCAGGAAGCCCATTAACGCGGTCCAGAAGCCGGCGGAAACCCAGCAGAACAGCACCGCGAAGAGGATCAGAATGCCGCTCTGCAACACGTACGGCAGCAGCTGCATGAACGAGATCCACAGGTTCTGCCCCACCATGTCGGCCGGGTTGATCAGCGCCCAGCCCTGATAAGGCAGAATGGTTTTCATATACCAGGTGGCCACTACGGTCTGCGACAGCGTCAGCAGCAGCAGGATATAGCGACGAATGGTGCCGACGGTACGCCATTTTTGCTCACTCTCGCGCTCTTCTTGCGTCAGACGGGAGAGATAGCGCGGCGTGACATCGCGTCCGCGCAGACGGTCCCAGAAGCGGCCGACCGGGTTGGTACGCCACGGGTCCGGGATCATTGAGGAGCGCTTGGCTTTAGGCATCGCATGCAGCTGAGTACGGCCTTCATCGTCCTTCACCAGCTGATCGCCAGACAGCGAATCCGGCCAGCTATGCGCCAGCCGTGCCTTGACCGACCCCAGCGGGGAGTCGTCTTCGCGGGCGAAGGTCTGATGGTCGTCATCCAGGGCCTGATGAACGGCCTGCAGGCTGGTGTCCGGCAGCGCCGATTTCTCGTCGTCCGACAGCGGCAATGCGTCAATGTACTTTGTTATCTTATTCATTGGCAGGCAGCTGATAGCTCCAGGTTTCGCTCAACGTGTCATCACCGTTAACCAGCGCGGCGCGCATTTCCGTCGTTTTCTTCGGATCTTTCACCTTCAAACGCAGGATCATTCGCCAGCCTTTGGTCACCGGATTGTAACGCACGGTATTTTCAACGATTTCAGCGTTATCGCCGGTACTCGCCTGGGCGGCGACCGGGGTATCCGCCGGCAGTTTTTTCATATCGGCGCCGGTGAAGTCGACAATGAAAGCAATGGTGCCGTCCGGCTGGCGGATCAGGTTCGACTGCTTCACGTCGCCGGTAGAGCGGCGGGTCTGCATAACGTAAGCGTTATCCGGCGCATGCAGCTTGTCTTCATCGCGGCTGAAGGTGATGGTGTACTTGAAGTTCATCTCCTTGCCCGGCTCCGGCAGCTGATCCGGCGTCCAGTAAGTCACGATGTTATCGTTGGTTTCATCGTTGGTCGGGATTTCAACCAGTTCGATTTTCCCTTTGCCCCACTCCCCTTTCGGGGTGATCCAGGCGCTCGGACGCAGGTCATAACGATCGTCGAGATCCTCGAAGCGCGAGAACTGACGGCCGCGCTGCAGCAGGCCGAACCCTTGCGGGTTTTCCATCGCATAGCTGCTAACGGCAAGGTGTTTCGGGTTGTTCAGCGGACGCCAGATCCACTCGCCGTTACCGGCCAGGATCGACAGACCATTGGAGTCGTGTAGCGCCGGACGATAGTTAAGCGCCGGAGAAGGCTGGTTGGAACCGAACAGGAACATGCTGGTCAGCGGCGCCACGCCCAGTTTGCCCACTTTGTCACGCAGGTAAACTTTGGACTGGACATCTACCACGGTGTCGCGTCCCGGCATGATGACAAAGCGATAAGCGCCGGTTGCCCGCGGGGAGTCCAGCAGCGCATAGATAGTCAGACGTTTGTCGGAGGCTTTAGGACGCTCGATCCAGAACTCGCGAAAACGCGGGAACTCTTCGCCGGACGGCAGCGCGGTATCGATAGCCAGGCCGCGCGCGGACAGGCCGTAAACCTGACCCTGACCCAGCACGCGGAAGTAGCTGGCACCGAGCATGCTGACGATCTCATCGTTCTTATCTTTGCTATTGATCGGATACAGTACTTTGAAGCCGGCGAAACCGAGGTCTTTCACCGTGTCTTTATCGTGCTGAACGTTACCAAAGTTAAAATAGTCCGGGCTATATTTAATTTTGCGCACGCTGGTGGCCGTCACTTCATTGATGGTGACCGGCGTGTCGAAGTACATACCCTGATGGTAAAATTCAAGCTTGAATGGGGTTTTCTGGTTATTCCAGTAAGCTTTATCGTGATTAAACTGAATTTGCTGGTAATCCGCGTATTTCATGTCGCGGAAAGCGGAGGGCAGGTTACTCTTCGGCGCTTCATAGCCTTTCCCGGCTAACGTTTTGGCCTCTTTTGCAACGTCATCAATGCTAAATGCCCATGCAGATGAAGTACACAGGGACAACATTACGGCTGCGCTTAACCAACGCATTTTCATCATCTGTGGTTTATGTTTCATATAAGTAAGCACTTCCCCCTTTGTGTGCTTAAATCGATCCGATCTATTTTAATGGAAACTCAGGCAATCCGACAACATAATCCCTGCTTTGTTCAGCGTAGCGGCGCAGGGAATAAACAGTTCGCTATCCCGTTTGCACTTTGCGTGCTTATCCTGGAGACAGGTACCCCGAGTTCATGTAGGGTTGCTGATAATGTAAGCGTTATCATCTTGAGTGATAAGACGAATTATCTGAGATTGTCGTGAATCGTATGAATAATACTCCGGTACAGCGTGAATATTTCTTCGACAGCATCCGCGCCTGGCTGATGCTGCTGGGGATCCCTTTCCACATTTCGCTGATCTATTCCAGCCACAGCTGGCATGTCAACAGCGCTGAGCCCTCGTGGTGGTTGACGCTGTTTAATGACTTCATCCATGCCTTCCGGATGCAGGTCTTTTTCGTCATCTCCGGCTATTTCTCCTACATGCTGTTCCTGCGCTACCCGTTGAAAAAGTGGTGGAAAGTGCGCGTCGAACGGGTCGGTATTCCGATGCTGACCGCTATCCCACTGCTGACGCTGCCGCAGTTTATTATGCTGCAGTACGTCAACGGCAAGGCGGAAAACTGGCACACCCTTTCCGGGTACGACAAATTTAACACCCTGGCGTGGGAGCTTATTTCCCACCTGTGGTTTTTACTGGTGCTGGTGGTGCTGACCTCGCTGGGCGTGGTGCTGTTTAAATGGCTGACGCGCCGCCCAACAGGGGGTGCCTCAGCCTTTGGTGACACTGTCACTATGGGCCAGCTAACGATGATTTTCCTTGCGCTGGGGGTGCTTTACGCGCTGATCCGCCGATCGCTGTTCCTGATTTACCCGCCGCTGCTTAGCAATGGTCTGTTTAACTTTGTGGTGATGCAGACGCTGTTCTATCTTCCCTTCTTTGTGCTGGGGGCGCAGACCTTTATTAATCCGCGTCTGAAGGCGATGTTTACCACCCCGTCACCATGGTGCTGCGCAGCGGCGCTGCTGGGATTTATCGCCTACCGGCTGAACCAGCAGTACGGCTCCGGCGACGGCTGGATGTATGAAACGGAATCGGTGATCACCATGGTGCTTGGGCTGTGGATGGTCAATGTGGTCTTTTCGCTCGGCCATCGCCTGCTGAACTTCCAGTCGGCGCGCGTAACCTATTTCGTCAATGCTTCGCTGTTTATTTACCTGGTGCACCATCCGCTGACGCTGCTGTACGGGGCGTGGATCACCCCGGTCATTAAGTCCAATACCTTAGGCTTTATTGGCGGGTTGGTTTTTGTGGTGGGTATTGCCCTGATCCTGTATGAAATTCACCTGCGCATTCCGCTGCTGCGTTTCCTGTTCTCCGGTAAACCGATGAACAAACCGGCCAAAACCCCAGCCTCGGCCAGCTAACCATTAGCCTGTGCGGCACGCCAGGCGTGCCGTATTATGCCTGCTCGTCAAAAAGCCGGTCGAAAATCATATTGTACAGGGCTTCTAAATCTGCCTTATCGACCGGGGTGGAGGCGCTCAGCTCACAGCGGTAGGCTGCCCCCTCTGTCAGAACGGCGATGAGCTCTGATGCGGCATTGCGTCGCGCATCGCTGAGCCCGGGATGGTAGCGCTGCGACAGGCGACCGCCCTCCTCTTTCAACCGCCGATCGGCCTGCATCAGGATCTCACGCAAGCGGGGGTTACGCGAGGCCTCGGCATTGATCTCCATCAGCAGATAATTATCGCTTTTGGTGGCTGCCGACGTCGGGATCCTGCCAGCCAAAACCGCCGCTTTACGCGCCAGATTGTGGTTCTCATCGATCATCTCCCCGACTCTGGCGTTGACGATTTCGCTAACACGACCGACGGTGCCCTCAACTTGGAGGCGCTGACCGACGCTCAGGCCCGCTTCCCGGGCGATATCGGCGACGGAAGCGCCGTGCAGCCCCTTTTCAGCGAAACATTTTTGCGCGGCGACAACGATCTCCGCGCGGCGCGCCTGCTGTTTCTGCTGGACTTTTCCTTCTGACACCCTGCTCCCTCCTGCTACCCATCATTCCCGTCAAGACTGGCGGTTATCATAGCCTATTCTGTTGAATCAGGGGTATGACTCCAGCAGGCGGCGATAGATAGCCGCCGTTTCCTCGTCAAAACAGACGAACAGGACGCGCTCAAGAGGGTTATAGCGAGTGAGAAACGCGGTGACGGTGCGCACGGCGATCGCCGCCGCTTCCTCTTTCGGATAGCCATACACGCCGGTGCTTATCGCCGGAAACGCAATGGAGCGATAGTTGTTTGCCGAGGCCAACTGCAGACTGTTTTTGTAAGCATCGGCCAGGGTTTGCGCCTCCATGCGGTCGCCGCCGTGCCAGACCGGGCCCACGGTGTGGATCACCGCGCTGGCCGGCAGATTGCCGGCAATAGTAATTACCGCATGCCCGGGAGGGCATTCGCCCTGCTGCTGCAGCACCTGCTTGCAAGCCGCCAGCAGCGCGGGACCGGCCGCCCGGTGGATGGCCCCGTCTACTCCGCCACCACCCAGCAGCGAGGGATTTGCCGCATTAACAATCACATCGACATCAAGTGTCGTAATATCGCCGAGAATTACCTCAGGTTTAACAGCCATTTCTCCTCCTGTCGGCATAGCGTGTGGATACGGCTTTCTGCCGATACTAGGGCATTCCCGCCTGCGGGAGCAAGATTATCGCTTTGTCCGGTGACGAGAAGATAAAAAAACAGGACCCGTAAGGTCCTGTTTTTTAGTCGTCCTGCCGATCAGGCGTTGTCGTTGGCGAACGATTTATGCTTATCCGCACGGGCCGCCAGCCACAGGCCACTATTTTTCATGGCATAGCCAAAGACCAGACCCAGCGCCAGGGAAGGGATCACCAGACGCCAGTCGCCGTCTGCCGCGAAGGTCGCGCAGGCGCCGATAAAGGTGCCCGGGACAAACGACAGTAGCGTCCGTCGCGCCTGAATGCACATCAGGAAGGCGACCACACCGGTCATCATATAGCTGAGGATCTGCACCTGTGGCGCCAGCGCGCTACCGTGGATAATCACTAACGCCCAGGCCACGCCGCTCATCACCGTGCAGGACGAGATGGCCAGCCCTTTCAAGCCGCCCTGCGGGCAGGCGAAATAGGCCGTACAGCCGAGGAATCCGGCCCAGCTCAGCAGGCCGAGAGCGACCGCCACCCACCCCCAAATCCCGGAGAGGATGCCTGTCGTTAATGCGATTGCGAAGAGTATGTTCATGGCGCGTATCCTAGCAGATACGCGCCGGAAGAATGCGATCTAAAACACAGTATATGAATGAACTTTCTTTCAGTTTCATTCAAACAGTGATTTATATCACATATTATTGCTCATCTTCTTCCTGAAGCTCGTCCCACATCGCGGCGATGGCGTCGCGGGTCAACGGCGCCATGGTGCGCCAGAACGGCGTGTGCGCATGGGCTTCGACTTTCCCCAGCATCGTCCCGCACCACGGCAGGATATAGTCGGCGAACAGGAGCTCCAGCGTCTCGCTCTGGTCTTCTGCGGCATGATCCTCCAGCCAGGAGGCGGCCAGCAGCAGCGAGCCGAGATGATCCGCCGGACCTTCCCCTGTCGGGATGCCGTGTTCGCTCAGAAAAGCCCGAACTTCCGCTTCCGAGGAACCCTCCACCCACGCGCTACGGTACGGCGGGACGCTGCAGGCTTCACCGACGAACAGCGCATTATAGTCCGTCGCCAGGGACTGCATTTCACAGCTTTTCTGCAGACGCGCCAGCAGCTCGTCCTGCTCAAGCGGCCAGCTGGCGGCCAGTTTGCCCTCGCGGATCAGGGTAAACAGCGGCACCAGCAGCGGGTCCTGCGGTTGACGGTAATACAGCGAACCCAGCACGCGGCAGAGGATTGAAAACTCGTTCATTCAGTTATTCCAGTTATACAAATTAAAGGTCAGCAAATTCCGGGATCGCCGGCATGCCCCGCGACTCGAGGAAGTTAAGCAGGCGACGCGGAGAAACGTTGAGGATCCTGTCCTCCGGGAAATCGACCGCATCAAGGATCTTGCGGCATTCGGTAAACTCCCCGAGGGTAAAGGCGGTGTGAGAGTCCGAGCCCAGCGCCACCCATCCCCCGGCATCACGCACTGCGGCGGCGATGGCCCGGCAGTTGTCTTCACTGCCCACGCGCGATGATACGAACGAGGAGTTATTAATCTCCAGCGCCACCTGGTAGCGAGCCGCCGCTTCGGCAATCGCCGGGATATCCACCGGGAATTTCGGATTACCCGGATGGCTAATCATATGCACTTTACCGCTGGCCATCGCGGCTATCATCGCCTGTGTATGGGTGTCACGATCCTGCGGCGGAAACACCGGCTCATGAAATCCGGCGATGATCAGATCGAGGGAAGTCAACATCGGTCCGGAACAGTCGATCTCGCCTTCAATATTTTTAATATTCGACTCAATACCGCGCAGGATCCCCACCCCGTCTACCAGGCGGGGCCAGATGCGCATATTAACGAAGTGCCAGTAGTGCGGAGCATCCGCCATGTCCGGGCCGTGGTCGGTGATGGCGAAGAGTTTGATCCCTTTACGCTTTGCTTCCGCAATATAATCGTGCAGGGTGCTGTAGGCATGGGTGCTGGCGACGGTATGCATGTGCAGGTCAACGGGATACATCACATTCTCCTCTTCTGTTTGCCGCAAGAATAGCAGGAAACCGGGCTATTGATTAGCAAAAACCCCGCCGTGGCGGGGTTCTCTCGTCTTAATAACCGCGCTGGCGGTCGACCTGACCGCTTACCGGCTCCCCTCGCTCAAGCCGGCTAATGGTCTCCGCAATGTAGGTGATAGCTTCCATTGGACGGGTCACTGCCGCCACATGGGGGGTCATGGCCACCCGCGGATGCGCCCATAGCGGGCTCTCCTGCGGCAGCGGTTCGCGACTGAAGACATCGAGCATCGCCCCTTTGAGCTTACCGCTGTTCAGCGCCGCCAGCAGATCCTCTTCAACGACATGCACGCCGCGAGCAAGGTTGAGGACATAGCTCTCATCAGGCAACTGCGCCAGCAGCGTCTGGTTAATAATGCCGGCGGTTTCGGCGGTATTCGGCAGCAGGTTGATCAGCACGCGAGTGCCCTGCAGGAATTCGCCCAGCTCGGCCTGGCCGGCGAAGCTCTGCACCTGCGGCCAGGATTTGCGGCTACGGCTCCAGACGCGAAGCGGGAACCCCCAGGGTTGCAGACTTTCCGCAACCTTCGCCCCCAGCACGCCGGCGCCCATAATCCCGACGGTGAATTCGTCGGCGCGGTACTCTGGCAGCGGCTGCCAGCGGGAAACCAGCTTCAGCGCCTGATAGTCATCAAAGCGGCGGAACCAGTGGAGCACCTGGCTCACGGCATACTCCTGCATCTGCCGTCCCATACCGGTATCTTCGAGACGAAACAGCGGAATCGACAGCGGCAGCATATCCGGATGGTCGCGCAGCTTGCTGAGAATAGAGTCCACCCCTGCCCCGAGGGCGAACACGGCCTTCAGCGCCCGGCCCTGCAGCATCTCTACCGGCGGATGCCAGACCAGGGCATAGTCCGCCGGCCGGTTATCGCCCGCTTTCCACTCGCGCACCCGCGCGCCGGGTAACTGCTTTTCCAGCTCACAGATCCAGTATTGGGTATCAAAGGTCGGATGGTAAAAAATAATCTCCATAGGGGCTCCTGATAGCAGACGCCTTTGGCCGATTGACGCTGGCGTCTTATTTTACTCATTGTTTTCTATTGGTTTGCCAGCATAACAAATTTCCCCCGAGCGAAAAGGGAAAAGCTACTGGCGACAAAAAAAACGGATTTCGCACGTTTAAGGAGCAAGTTGCTCGAAGTTTGTCTAAACGCGCTTTTTTTGCAAAAAGTTGATTGACGGGCGATACGTATTTCCCTACATTAGCGCCCGTTCCCGACAACAACGGGAAAGACAATATGGTGAGGTGTCCGAGTGGCTGAAGGAGCACGCCTGGAAAGTGTGTATACGGCAACGTATCGGGGGTTCGAATCCCCCCCTCACCGCCATATTCGAGATGAGAGCCTGTACGAAAGTACGGGCTCTTTTCTTTTATATTCTCCACAGGGGGGGGATGAGAACCCCCGACCGGGGTTCGACAACTGGCGCAGCCAGTTGGACAGACCGCGCACGCAGTAAGCGGGCTGCCCCGTAGGGGCGAGCGAAGCGAGTCAATCCCCCCCCCCACCGCCATATTTTAAGAAGAGCTCGTACGCAAGTACGGGCTTTTTTTTC
>ERZ837590.764-NODE-764-length-22539-cov-3.234700_pt1 | contig 22539 bp, 14 predicted proteins | sample MGYA00519573_ERZ837590 | MGnify/ENA primary metagenome ERZ837590 (study PRJEB31850, sample SAMEA3708820) | human gut metagenome | biome: human gut; feature: human-associated habitat; material: faeces | place: China | collected 2014 ... | reverse complement strand
TTCAGCAGGTAGTATCCTGTGAAGGTAATGAACAGTTACGAATTTCAGAACAAATGTAAGCGATGAATAACCAGATTAATGGCATAAGTCCAAAGGATAGGAACATTGGAAAATATATGCATGCTGCTAGAGGAATTGCTAAATATCTTGATAACCAAATAACAGATGAAATTCTGTATTGGAACTGCAAGTAAATAAGAAAACAGGACTCCATTTTGAAAGTAAAAATGGAGCCCTTTGAGAGGAGTAAAATATATGGGCACTTGGGGATATGGATTATATTCAGATGATGTTACAAGAGATGTAAAAGGCATATATGTAGATAAACTTCGAAGAGGAAAAAGTGGAATGCAGGCGTCAAAAGAGATGATAGCGGAATTTAAATGGGCGTTAGATGATGAAGATGATGCACCACTATTTTGGTTTGCAATGGCAGATACACAGTGGAATTATGGTCGTTTGCAAAATGAGGTAAAAACACAGGCATTATATTATCTTAATGACATAAAGAATTTGCAAAGATGGGAATTTGAGAATCCGAAAATGTTTTACAAAAGAAAAGAAGTATTAAATAGTTTGTACAAAAAGCTAATGACACAACAACCACCTGAGAAAAAAGTTTCTTTGTATCATTTATATTATTGTCAATGGAAAATAGGAGATATATATTCATATCAGTTAGATGGAGAAGCTGCGAAAAAACGTGGTATCGATGGATGTCATTTGTTGTTTTACAAAGTAGCAGAAAGTACATGGTGGCCGGGACATGTGATTCCGGTTGTATACATTAAATTAACAAAAAATGATGAGATACCAAAAACAAGAGAAGAGATTGAAAAGCTTGAATATATTCAGGCATCAATCTTGGACAGTAATGATTTTTCGGATAAATTTATTATTGATGCACATGGAAAATGGCAAAATCGAGATTTTGAAACAGATGAATACGGATATTTGCCAATATACCGTTTTGAATTGATTAATACGTCAAAACGGGTTATTCCTAAAAAATTAAATTATATTGGAAATTTTCCAGATCTGACACCGCCTGATAAGGAATTTGTAATGGAGATTAAGGAGAATATATGCCCAGTATATTGGAAAAATGTGGAGGAAAACATTTTGGAAAAATATTTTTTATATAATAAAAAGGAAAACGTAATTTATCAAAATACCATGGGGACAGGTTCGGCGTCTTTTTTGACGCAGCTCTACTAAAGTTTACAGAGACCGCAAACAATGTGGTCTTTTTTGCATATAAGAAGCATCTAACCTGCATTGTATCGTACCTTTTTGTGTGGTATCATAGCTGTATCATTTTGATGGAAGGTATATTTGCGGAGGAAACAGATGGAAAAAAGACAGACATGTGATCTGGCAGGAATCTGGCGCTTTGAGATTGATAAAGAGGACAGGGGCTTTGCCGAGCACTGGGAAAAACGAAGACTGACACAGACGATCACGCTGCCTGGATGTCTGCAGGCGCAGGGCTATGGCGATGCGATCAGTGAAGATACACCGTGGGTTCAAAGTTTGTATGATGCGCTGTGGTATCAGCGCGGCGAATATGCGTATGCGCAGGAGAATGGAACAAAAGTGCCATTTTTGAGTCAGCCGCCGCGTCACTATACAGGAAAGGCGTGGTATCAGAAGACGATTTTTGTGCCTGAAAAATCAGATGGGTTTGTTGGCCGGCTGACGCTTGAGAACACAAAATGGAAGACAACGCTTTGGATTGATGGAGAATGCAAAGGCAGCATAGTAAGTCTTTGTGCGCCGCATGTATATGAGACAGGGGCATTGTCAGCAGGAGAGCATACAGTTACGCTTTGCATTGACAATGGCTGGCAGCTGCCGTATCGGCCAGATGGTCATGGCGTGTCAGATGCGCTAGGCGCAACATGGAACGGTGTGGCAGGAGCGATTACCTTAGATCTGTTCAATCATGTTTGGATTGAGCGTGTCAAGGTGAATGCGCAGCTGCCGCAGGCTGTTATACAGGTGCACCTGAAAAATGAGACAAGCGATACTCAAAACTGTATAGTTCACGTACAAGATACTGTGCATACCGATATTAGTGCAGATGCAGTCTACGTGCTCACACCGGGAAGCCAGATTTGTGAGCTTACGCTGAATTATCCATCTGATACATTACTTTGGGATGAGTTTGATCAAGGCTTGCAGCACCTTATAGTAACATTGTCCTCTATAAGCAATGCACTGCAAGGAGAAATGCAATCATCTATCACACAATTACCATTACAGAGCAAAGAAATGGTATCGCAGTTTCAAAAAGCAGTGCTACAGACCAAAGAAGTCACCTTTGGTTTTCGCAGGGCAGAGGTAAAGGACGGTCATTTTGTTATCAATGGGCGAAACACATATCTTCGTGGAACTCATTTTGGCGGCGATTATCCGTTAAGCGGCATTCCAGATTGTGGAAGCGCATACTGGGATAAAATCATGAAGACTGTGAAGACGTGGGGCATGAATTTTATCAGATGCCATTCATATTGTCCGCCAGAGGCTACATTTGAAGCAGCTGACCGCGCTGGTGTCTATTTGCAGATAGAGTGCGACATGTGGAATGTGTTTGCGCCAGATGCGCAAATGAACAACGTACTGTGGGAAGAGACAAAGCGTATACTTGATACATTTGGCAATCATCCGTCTTTTTTAATGCTGTCTCCGAGCAATGAGCCGGGTGGAGACTGGCTTATGCCACTTACTGATTGGGTATCAAAGTGTCGCGCATATGACAGCAGACATCTTTATACCATTCAGTCCGGATGGCCATATCCTATGGAGCCGTATAAAATCACGGGAACAGATTATGTCTATTTTCATAGATCAGGCTTTGGCATACAGCCAGGCGGAACCATCCGTGGACCGCGTGGCTGGAACGGCGGTGATTACCGTGAATCATTAAAAGATATCTCTTACCCTGTAATATGCCATGAGCTTGGCCAGTGGTGTGCGTATCCAGATTTTGATGTGATTGATAAATTTACAGGCTATTTGCAGCCGGGGAATTTCGAGATCTTTCGTGAGAGTGCGCGTGTGCATGATGTGTTGGGGCAAAATAAGGAATTTGTCTATAATTCAGGACGGCAGCAGGTGCGTATGTTAAAGGAAGATCTTGAAGCAAATCTGCGAACACCTTATATATACGGTTTTGAACTTCTTGATCTTCATGATTATTTGGGGCAGGGAACGGCACTTGTCGGTATTCTCGATCCATTCTGGGATTCAAAAGGCTATGTTACTCCAAACGAGTGGCGTCAGTTTTGTGATGAAACCGTACTTCTTGCGCGCATCAAGTCCTACTGCATCGACCGTGCAAAAAATGCTACGATCAGCATCCCAATCGAGGTCAGCCATTTTGGTCGCGCACCGTTACAGTCTGTTCGCATTCATTGGCAGCTTGAGCAGCAGCCAGTTACCGAGTATACATACGGTGAACATGGCAAGACACTTACGCAGATCGTATTTCAGCCGCCTGTTCTTTGCGGAACACTAAAGCAAAGAGATTATGCGCTAGAGAAAAATCAGTCTGCCGGCTGCATTTACTTGAATATGGAAGATATAGAGCCAAATCGTGTTTATACATTGCGCGTAAGCATGAAGGTAAATGGAAGGATAGTGGAGAATACCTGGCCACTTTGGATATTTGACAGCAGCAAATTAAACCCAGTTTCTACACCAGACGAGTCAAAAGCAGAGTCTGATACGCACGAAACTGTTTTCATCACATCAGACCGCTTCCACGCCGAAACTCTTCTTAATGAAGGAAAGCGTGTATTGTTTGAACTGTCATATGAGGATACCTCATATGATTGTCCGCCTGTTCGCTTTAATCCGTCCTTCTGGAACTCACAGATGGGACCGACTTGGGCGCGCGGCATGGGCATGATAATTCAGAATGCACATCCGGCATTTGCATCATTTCCAACAACTGTTGACGGCGGATGGCAGTGGCAGAGCTTAATTGAAAATGCAAGAGGTCTTCGAGTAGAAAAACTTGGCTGTGACTGCATTACAAACCTCGTTCAGCCAATTGACGAATGGAACAGAAACAACAAGATGAGCCTTCTTTTTGAGTGTCAGGTTGGAACAGCTCGTCTTATGATGACTTCCATAAATCTTGAACAGGATACCCCACAGGCCGCAGCCCTAAAGAAAAGCATTCTTTCTTATATGAAGAGCGATGCTTTTGAACCGCAGGGACAAGTATCATGGAAACAATTATCATCGCTGTTTGAGATAAATGATGTAATGAAAGAACTAGGTGCAAAGATAGATGATGATTCATTATCTGCCTGTCTTGATGGAAATCCGCAGACCTTTGTGCGGATTACGGGTGGCTATCCGTATTCCTTCATTATTCAGACACCACAAAAACATGACATTTCTGGTATACTCTATATGCCGCGTCAAAATCATCGTGAACATGAGGGTGAGCTTCGCAGCTATCTTATCGAGGCATGGTTAGACGGTACATGGAAACAAGTTCAAAAAGGTAAGCTTTCGTCATCCTACGAACCAAAGCGCATAGCCTTTTTGCAGGAAGTATATACAGATCGTATTCGTTTCACTGCACTCGATACATTTAGCGCACCGGGAAAGAGCTGCTTCTGGGCAATGGAACCAGACGGCTGGTATCAAAAAGAGGCAGACCCGGATGCGTACCCAGAGCTTAAGGGACAGCTGCCGCAGGATATCTTTAGCGCATCAGTAATCAATCTTCTTTTGGCAGAGGAAGAGGAGACAGCCGTTTGGAAAAAGAGGATTAAACAGCGAAAATTAGCTCACTTAGAAGATAGTAAGAAAAACAGTAAGCAAGTTTTGAATAATTTGCAAAATGTTACTTCTGAAAAGAGTGCAACTGCTGAGATTGATAACTAGTTACGTAACGGGCAATTAAGGCGACAAACACTTCGCGCAAGATACCTTTGATACCCTTCCAGTTAACAATACAATAAAAAAGAAAGGAATATCTACTATGGAATTTACAAAGTATGGAGTCACAGAAACTCCAAAACTAATTTACAACAACCCACTTGCATCCAAGTCTGACATCGAAGGCTTTGTGCTTGAAGGTACAGCTAATATTTCATTTCCTGAGGGCAAGCTTCGCATGGAAAACGGCTTAAGTGCTGCGCAGGGTCAGAAGGCAAACTACGTTTTATGGTGTCCGAAGGATTTTCCATCCAATGTTTACATTGAATGGGAGTTTCAGCCATTAAAGGAGCCAGGACTTGCAATCCTTTTCTTTGCTGCAAAGGGAAGAAATGGAGAAGACCTCTTTGATGAATCACTTCAGCCAAGAACAGGAGAGTATCCGCTTTATCATCACGGAGATATAAATGCCTTCCATGTATCTTATTTCAGAAGAAAAGAGCCAGATGAGAGAAGTTTCCACACATGCAACTTAAGAAAGAGCTATGGATTTTATCTTGTTGCGCAGGGCGCTGATCCTATTCCAGACGTTGCAGACGCATCCAAACCATATAAGCTTGGTCTTTTAAAATATGAGAATCAGGTGCGGTTCTTTGTCAATGACTTAGAAGTATTCAATTTCAACGATGATGGAACAACATATGGTCCATGCTTAGAAGGTGGAAAAATTGGATTTAGGCAGCTTGCACCGATGATAGGAGAGTATTCAAAACTTAAAGTTTATAGCTTTGAAAATTAAAAAAATATAGTTAAGAAAGTGTCTATTTGCATAAAAGGTCGTTTTTGCTATGAACTAAAAATAAATTGAATAGACATCCAAAATTTGTCCGTTCTACCTAATGGCAAATGATAAATTTTTAACAAAAAATAGAAAAATTTAATTTTTTTAGAACAAAAAGTAAAAAAAGTATTGAAAAAATAAGCAAAGTATTATATAATATCGACAATGAAAATACACCATCCGTGTGCAGCAGATATCATCTTTGAAAATCAAAGTTTATAAAAAAACTTGGTCGTAAATGCATAGAATGCACTCTAAAAGGATCGGAGTAGAAAAGAAGGAAGGAGAAAAATCATGGGTAAGAAAAATAACACATCAGCCTATCAGCATAAGAAGACTCCGCTGATCACTGACATGAAGCGTCATAAGTGGCTGTATCTGATGGTTCTTCCAGGCGTTATCTGGATGATCATTTTCTGTTATCTGCCTATGGGCGGCCTGGTAATGGCATTTCAGAATTACAAGTTACGTATTCGTGGTCATTCAGGCATCTTTTCCAGTTTCATCTACAGTGAATTTGTAGGACTGGATAATTTTAAGGAATTCTTTACAAGTAAAACAGTTAGTTTCTGGTCGCTGTTTAGAAACACATTGTCCATCTCATTATTGAGTCTGGCATTGTTTTTCCCAGCACCGATTATTCTTTCATTGATGCTTAATGAGTTAAGATGTATGCCGTTTAAGCGTATTTCACAGACACTGGTTTACATTCCTCACTTCGTATCCTTAGTTATTGTTGCATCTTTAACACAGCAGCTGTTTAACTCTAATGACGGTGCTGTTTACCAGTTAATGAAGATGTTTATGGGTGATGGGACACCGAAGGTTCTGACCGATCCGAAGTTCTTCAATCAGTTGATTGTAGGACAGAGTATCTGGAAGGAGACTGGTTACGGTACTATCATTTTCTTAGCAGCACTTTCCGGTGTTGACATGCAGCTGTATGAGGCAGCACGTGTAGATGGTGCAGGCAGATGGAGACTGATGTGGCACATCACACTTCCGGCCATCCGTGGTACAGTTGTTATCATGCTGATCATGAAGTGCGGAAGTATCTTAAACACAGGTTTCGAGCAGATCTATTTGATGAAGAACGATTTGAATGCTGAAAGAGCACAGGTATTTGATACCTACATTTATGAGAGAGGTATTGTAAGCGGTCAGTATTCTGTATCAGCGGCAGCAGGACTCTTTAAGTCTATTGTCAGTTTGATTCTTGTTTTAAGTGCAAATAAGATTGCAAAGCTCTGTGGTGAGAGCGGATTCTATTAAGGAGGCAAAAGCGATGGCTAACAACATTTCAAGAGCAAACAAAATTAAGCGGTCGCCTGGTGATGCATTTGTACAGGTTCTTCTGTATGTGATCGTAGCACTTTTTGCCATAGCAACCGTTATCCCGTTTTTATATGTATTGGCTGGTTCCTTCGCGACAGAGGCAGAGCTGACTGAAAAGTCATTCTTCCTGTTCCCGACAGTATTTTCTACCAATGCATATTCTTACATTATAAAAGATGGTTCTATTTTTAGAGGTCTTGCAAACTCTTTGCTTGTAACAGCAGTTGGTACTTTTATCAATATGTTTATGAGTACCACACTTGCATATCCTCTGGCTCGTTCCGACTTCCGCTGGAGAAACGGTATCACAAACATGGTTATAGTTACGATGCTGTTTGGCGGTGGTATGGTACCAAGCTACATCTTAGTTGTAAATATTCTTCATCTTCGTAATACATATTGGGCACTGTGGCTGCCAGGTGCAATCAGTGCATTCAACATGATTATTATCAAGAACTATTTCCAGGGTCTTCCAAAGGAACTTGAGGAAGCATCACACATCGATGGTGCATCTGACCTTACCATTTTCCTTAAGGTTGTTCTTCCTCTTTCCAAGCCAGTTTTGGCTTCTGTAGGTCTGTTCTACGCAGTAGGACACTGGAACTCATACTTCAACTCACTGCTGTATATTGATAATGTTAACATGAAGGTTGTACAGCAGGTACTGCGTGAGGTTATGCAGCAGGCACAGCAGGCAGAGACAGATGAGCTTATGGACTGGGGTTCAAATGGAGCACCGCCGTCTAAGGCAGTTCGTATGGCATCTACTGTAGTGGCAACTGTCCCGATTCTTTGTGTTTACCCATTCATCCAGAAGTTCTTTACACAGGGTGTTATGGTAGGTGCAGTTAAGGGCTAATAAGTAAAAAGAAGTGATAATGAGCGCGAAAATTTCGCAGATCATCTTTCATAGATGGCGACCGAAAGCTGCCTATAAAAAGTGCAGCTTCGGACACTGTCAGAATATTTATTCCAGGAGGGTTAAAAAAATGAATAAGAAGTTTTTAGCAGCTGGTATGGCAGCAGCAATGGCAGCAACAATGCTTCCGTCTATGGCATTTGCAGATGAGCAGCCGACAGTAACTTTACTCGTTCCAGAGTACAATGCAGGAAAGAGCTTAAAGAATGAGGGTTCTGATGAGGTTATTAAGAAGGTTCAGGAGTACACTGGAATCAACTTCGAGATTAAGTGGGGAGATAATGGTGCATATGATCAGGTTCTTGGAACCACTCTTATGGACTTCGACAACATGCCAATGATCCTTACCTGCGGCGGTGCTATGAACGGAACAATCGTATCAGCAGCTGAAGAGGGTGCATTCTGGGATCTGTCCGAGTATCTTAATGACAGCGAGAAGTTCCCGAATCTGTCTCAGGTTAACAAGGAGACCTTAAAGGGTCTGACAGTAGGTGGCGAAGTTATCGGTATCCCGCGTGTACGTGAACTTGGACGTTACGGCTTCTCCTATCGTCAGGACTGGGCTGATAAGTTAGGTCTTGGTACTCCAGAGACTATTCAGGATGTTTATGATATGCTGTATGCTTTCACCTATAACGATCCGGATGGAAACGGTGTAGATGATACATACGGTATGGAAATGACTAAGTACACAGGACCGTTTGATATCGTTCAGACTTGGTTTGGCTGTGGAAACGGCTGGGTAGAGCAGGACGGTCAGCTTGTTCCAGTACATCAGACTGCTGAGTACAAGGAAGCAATCGACTGGTTAAAGAAGGTTTATGATGATGGTTTAATGAGCCCGGATTGGGTAACTATTGATACTTCTGAGTGGTCAAACGGCTGTAAGAAGGGTCAGAACGGTGTTTACATCGACGTTATGGATGGCGCTCGCCGTATTTGGGACTACTTTGTAAACAACGAAGTTCCGTCTGTTACTAATCCAGATGAGTTTGCATCTATGAACCTGTTAGGACCGATCAATGGCAAGACTCTTGCTACTTCCGGTTACAATGGTTTCTATGTAATCACTACTGATGGTGCTAAGACTGAGGAAGATGTTATCAATTCCCTTACCTTCCTTGATAAGTTAAATGACTATGATATGCTTATCTTAGCTGATTACGGTCTTGAGGGCGTTACCTACAACTGGGATGCAGATGGAAAGATCGAAGTTATTTCCGGTCGTGACAACAGTGAGAATCCACATCTTGGTCTGAACCAGATGGTAGCTTACATTCCGGGATACGCAGATGATCAGAAGCCGCTGAAGCAGACAGACAGAGATCTGGCTCTGACTGAGTGCTATGAGCAGAGAACACGTCCGGTAGCAGTTTCCAATCCGGCACTTGCTTATCTGTCTGGTTCCGAGACTTACTCCAAGTATGGCGCTGACCTTGACAACATCCTGTCTGAGGCAAGAACACAGTATATCTGTGGCGTTATCGACGAGCAGGGTCTGCAGGATGCTTGGGATGATTGGGCAAATAAGGGTGGAAATGATCTGATTGCTGAGGTTAACGAGGCATATGCAGCAGATCAGGAAACCGCTGAGGCTGATGAGAATACAGAGGCAGCTACTGAGGAGGCAGCTACAGAGGAAGCAGCTACTGAGGAAGCTTCCAGCCAGGCTGAGTAATTAAAAATAAAATAAGAAAACCGTCAATGGTGTGATACCAAAGCGGTATTGGGGACACCTGGTTTTAGCCGGGTGTCCCTTATTTTGTTTTTTGGTGAATAAACGCCTTACAAAATGCAAATTGTCAAAAAAGAGCATATGTGGGGTGTGTGTGAAAAATGGGGCAAAAGAACATGGAGGACATGAAAAACATGGAAATGAAGGGGCAGACAGTTCAGTCAATGACACTTCATCTGATGGAAAACAGAGAAGCGTATGGCTATACAACATGGGGCTGCATGTGGGAGAAAGGTGCTGTATTGAAGGATGCTTCCTTTAATGTGTACGCAAAAGACAGTACAAAAAATAAAATAGTGCCGTCTCAGTCAAGAATAACAGCATACTGGCCGGATGGTTCAGTAAAGTGGACAGCTCATACCGCAGACAGCAAAAATGGTGAAATCTTTGAGGTTATTCCTGTAAATGAATACGTAAGCAGCAAAAAGGATATGGAGTCATCACTTTTTGTAAAAGAAGAGGAAGATGCATATATAGTTGACGCGGGATGTGTTCACGCAGTTGTGCCAAAAAGTAAAAATGTGATTCTTCGCGATGTAACAGTGGATGGATGTGTTCAGGTGACGGATGCAGATCTGGTGCTGCAGTTAGAAGAAAGAAGTGTGAAAGACGGTGTATTGATTCAAAAAACAGTGCCGTACACAGGAGAGATTGAGTCTGTTTCTATTGAGGAGCAGGGACCAGTTCGCGTCACCTTTTGTTTGAGAGGAACTCATGTAAGTCATGCAAATGATCGCCGTGTGCTGCCATTTGTCATTCGAGAGACTATCTATCTTAACAGCACAAAGATTGATTTTGAGCATACATTTTTATTTGATGGTGATGAGAAGAAGGATTTCTTAAAAGGTCTTGGTGTGCGTTTCCATCGTCCAATGAAGGGTGAAATGTATAACCGTCACATTCGTTTTGGTACTGATCATGGAAGTTTTCATGAGGAGATGGTTGAGCTTCTTAGCTGGCGACCAAGAGTAGCGCCAGAGATTTATGATACGCAGACAAAGGGACAGATGCTTTATCTTGATGCAGATAATGATCAGGCTGCCGCAACTGCAATAGAAGCATCTAAGCATATGCCTATCTGGAGCCGTTACGTGCTTTGTCAGGACAGTGCAACACATTTTTCCATTAAAAAGAAGATCGTAAATCCAGACTGCTGTTATATAGAGGGACTTCATGGCATGAGAGCACCGGGCAGCGTAAATATTGCTGATGAGAGCGGAAGCTTTTCTCTTTCCTCAAAAGATTTCTGGCAGAAATATCCGTCAGCAGTTGAGGCTGGTGATCTTGATCAGGACAATGCAGAGGTGATTTTCTGGCTGTGGTGCCCACAGGTTGAGGCGATGGATTTTCGCCATTATGCTGATCAGGGCTATTCTCAGACCTATTATGAGGGCTTCGATGTAGTTGGTGCATCTGCTTACGGTATTGGAAATACTAACAATTTCTCTATTGAACTTTCTAATAATTCAGTATCTGATGCCGATGCATTAAAGCGTTTTTCAGACAGTGTTCAAAAGCCGCCTGTATATGTAGCAGATCCATCTGTTTATGAAAAGCTGCAGGCATTTGGTGAGTGGAGTCTTTCATCCAAAAAAACACAGGTAGAGCGTTTCTTAGAGGAACAGCTTGATAAGGCGTTTGATTTTTATAAAAATGAGGTAGAGGTGCGCAGTTGGTACGGCATGTTTAATTATGGAGATATCATGCATACTTATGATCCATTCCGCCATAGCTGGCGCTATGATATGGGCGGCTACGCATGGCAGAATACAGAGCTTGTTCCAACGCTGTGGTTGTGGTTAGCTTTTATGAGAAGCGGAAGAGAAGATATTTTCACAATGGCAGAGGCAATGAGCCGTCACTGTTCTGAGGTTGATATCTATCATTTTGGTCCGCTTAAAGGTCTTGGCTCTCGTCATAACGTGCGTCACTGGGGCTGCTCATGCAAGGAGGCTCGTATTGCAATGGCAGGTCATCATCGTTTCTATTATTACCTGACAGGTGATATGCGTCTTGGTGATGTCTTTGAGGACGTAAAGGATGCTGATGAGGCAATTGTTACGACAGATCCGCTTCGTTTCTTCTTTGACAAAGACAAGATGAATGCACCGGCACATGCGCGTTCAGGACCAGATTGGTCAAGTTTTTGTTCTGACTGGATGACACAGTGGGAGCGATTTAACGATGACACATATAGAAATAAGATTCAGCTTGGTATTGATGATTTAAAGGCGCTGCCGCTTCGCCTTACCTCAGGTCCTGATTTTGAGTATGATCCGAAGGACAGCCATCTTCGTTACATCGGAGAGCGCACAAACGGAGGAAGTCATCTGCAGGTGTGCATGGGTGCTATTCAGGTATGGATTGAGATTGCCGATTTGCTTGGCGATGAAGAATGGAAGGATATGTTAGCAGAGCATGGCCGTTTCTACTATCTGCCAAAGGAAAAGCAGTTAGAAGAATCAAATGGTCTTATCGGAAACAGAGAGTTTAGCCTTCCATTTATGGCATCGGGACTTGCAGCATATGGAGCAGCTCGTTTGCACGATAAGTGGCTGGCACAGACTACATGGAAGATTCTTCTTCATGCACTTTGCACTCATAATAATACAGAGGGCTTTTTGGCGCATGACATCTTTGATGCAGGAAATAAAGAAGTACTTCATGAGATTCCATGGATTACTACAAACTTCACTTCACAGTGGTGCTTAAATATAATCACGGCACTTCGCTATATTCGCGAGGATTTGCCAAAAACAATGGAAGAGTTAGAAAAGCTTTTGGCGGGGCTTGATGAAAGTGGATTCCATAAAGCGTAAAGGAGAATACATGAGTATCGGAAAAGGAATTTATTTCCACTATGGATGGAAGTTTCTGCTTGCAGATGCCTTCCCATTGAAAGACGCGCTGAATAAGTGGCGTGATGCAGAGGGTCATTTCTTCTATGAAACAGCGTACAAGGAGGAGAATTGGGAGGAGGTAACTCTGCCTCATACCTTCAATGATGGTGATCTTTTTCGTGACCGCATTCAGGATGCGGGAAGCGGTCAGAAGCGAACAATGGCATTTTACCGTAAGTGGTTTGAGGTGCCAAAAAATCGTCAGGGTCAGAAGGTCCTTATTCAGTTTGAGAAGGTGCGCCAGACCTGCTATCTTTATGTAAATGGTATATTGGCAGGCTATCATGAGAATGGTGTGGCACCGTTTGGCTTTGATCTGACACAATATATTAGATTTGGTGAGAAAAATCTGATTGCTGTTGCAACAGACAACACTACGACAAGAAATATTCCGTTTTGTATTGCAGAAACGCCAAATGCAGAAGATGTTGAGCCGGGAAGCTATTTACAGCCGCAGGACGAGGAAGTACCAAAAGATAAAGAGGGAGTTGGCTTCTTCTGGAACTGTAACGACTTTAATCCGTCTGTCGGAGGATTGACAAGTCCGGTTAGACTATATTATAAGCCGCAGGTTTATCTGACACTTCCGCTTTACAGCAATCTGCTAACTAAGGGCTGCTATGTGTACGGAAGTGACTATGAGATTGGAGCAGGCAAGGATAAAAATGGCATGGAGCTTTCAGGAAGTGCCAAGACGACTGTTGAGGCAGAGGTGCGAAACGAGACTGGAAAGCCAGTTGTGGCATGGATATGTGTTGATGTGATGCGCCATGATAAAACAAAGGCATTTTCATTCCAGTCTAAGCCACAAGAGATCACATCTTGGGGGGCGGAAGAATCTTCTCTTAGCATAGTGCCAACGGATGCTTATAAGAAAGATGAGAATGGCCACTACGTTCCGGTAGCCGAGGAGGAAGCAGCACCAACAAGAATTGATTCCAAGAATGTCACCGTGGTAAAGGCACAGTCAGGGCGCGAAGGACTTCGTCTGTGGAGTATTGATGATCCATATCTATACCGTGTTGTTGTGCGTCTGTACACAAAGGATTGCGCAATTGATGGATGTATAGTTTGTGATAGTGCAAAAGGAGATGCAGCAGATGAAAAAGCTGGAATAATGTGTCTTGACGAGCAGGAGATAGAGACTGGCTTTTGCAAGATCGGCTACGACAAGAATCAGGGTGTAATGATAAACGATGCACCAGTGTGGCTGCGCGGTTATGCACAGAGAGCGACAAACGAGTGGGCTGCGATTGGTATTGCACCAGAATGGCTAAAGGACGAGGATGCAAGACTGATCAAGGAGAGCAATGCAAATCATATCCGTTGGATGCATGTAGCTGCAGCGCCATCTGAAATTCGTGCATTTGACCGTCAGGGTATCATTTGTACACAGCCGGCAGGCGATAAGGAAAAAGAGAACTTTGGCAGACAGTGGGATCAGCGAGTGGAGCTGATGCGTGATGTCATCATCGCATTTAGAAATCATCCGTCCATTGTCTTCTGGGAGGCAGGAAACAACTCAATTGGAAAAGAGCATATGCGAGAGATGCGTTTGCTTAAGCAGGCTCTTGATCCGTCACGCGGTCGTTTTATGGGCTGCCGAACGATTAATACTGAAGAAGTATTAGTTGAGTCAGAGTATGTCGGAACGATGTTAAATCGTCATGCAGCAAGATTTTTAGCCGAGCATGGTCCAATCACCGAGACTGAGTATTCACGTGAGGAAGCCCCGAGACGAATCTGGGATGATTTCACACCACCGGATTTTGACTATAAAAATAAATGGCTTGGAAAAGGCGGCAGAAAGCAGCCGGGCGGCGATTTCTATGATCTTACATCAGAAGATCTGGCACTTGCAAATGTAAAGGGCTATAGTGAGTTTTTCAATGACCGTATTGGCGGTGCATCACATCATGACTGGTACAGCGCATGTGCTGCACTTTGCTGGACAGACTCAGCACAGCATGGAAGACAGGCCTATTCTGAAAATGGTCGTATGAGCGGACGTGTGGATGCTGCGCGAAACAAAAAGCAAAGCTTTGACGTGTTCCGTGTTATGCAGTCAAAAAAGCCAGAAGTCAAGATTGTAGGTCATTGGAATTATCCGCCGCAGGATGGAAAAAATTATCGCTATGAGGAAAAGACTTTCGATGGCAATTTCTGGATGGCGATAGGCGAGTATGGTTACCGCGATCCAAAGCACAAAACAGTATATGTGATTGCAAGTGATTCGATTGCAAAGGTTGAGCTGTATGTAAATGATGATTTAGTTGGCAGCTGCGATACACCACAGGATACATTTGTGTTTGCATTCCCGAATGTCGATATCACAAGACAGGGAAAGGTGATGGCGATTGCCTATGATTACGATGGAAAGCAGGTTGCTGCAGATACCATCGAGACAGCAGGGGAACCAGCTAAGCTTGAACTTTCAGTAAAGACTTCTCCAAACGGACTTCTTGCCGATGGTGCAGATGTGGCTTTTATTGATGTGCGAGTGACTGACAACGAGGGACGTATTTGTCCGCTGTGCGATGCACGAATCGACTTTACCTTAGAGGGCGAGGGAATTTTCCTTGGCGGATATAACAGCGGTCGTTTCGATGGACCAAATAAACAGGATAATGTCATTCACCAAAACTTTCTGTACGCAGAGTGCGGTTATAACCGTGTATTCTTAAGAAGTACAAAGAAAGCAGGTGCAATTCGTGTTACTGCCGCGATGAAAGGATTGTCACCAGTAAGCGTCAAGCTAAACTCTGTACCAGTAGTACTTGAAGATGAAGCACTCACATATTTAAATGTATCATATCCAGATCTTGGCGATACTATTGCTCCAAATAATCAGGATTATCCGGCAGTAACGGCAGCTGATCTTACAAAGTACGTCCCAGAGACCGAGCAGTACTGCAAGATTCTCTGGAACGGACAAGAGCCAGATACAAGAGGTGTGCGTACTGTTAATAAAAATGGAAGCATCTGGGGTGCAGTTATCTGTATTTTAGAGCGCATGAAAGGTGAGTTGGGCGATGTCTTTGACTATGAGTATGATCCAGAGAAAGGATGTCTGACGCTGACAAGTGGCGGTCATACCATCATTGCACAGACTCATCAGACGCACTTGCTCGTCGATGGCAAAGAAAATTTGATGGATGGAGAGCCATATATTTCAGAGAGTCGTCAGTTTGTAATGGAGGTTAATGCGATTATCACGTATATCGAAGGTGTGACCGCGTACTATGATGATAAAGTTAATGTGTTCCGTGTAGAGCACAAAAAGAGAAAGGAAAAATAACTATGACACAGAAATTTCACGATTTAGTAGCTGGCGCACGTTCATACCGCCGCTTTGACCAGAGTAAAAAAATGACCATGCAGGAACTTGAAAAGCTAGCTGAGTTAGGCCGCATCACACCATGCGGTGGAAATCGTCAGTATATCCGCTTTGCACTTTGCGCAGATGAGAAGATGAATGCAGAGATTTACAAAAATCTGGCATGGGCAGGCTATTTAAGTGACTGGGACGGACCAGTAGAGGGAGAGCGTCCGACAGGCTATATTTTGATTTTGCGTGATTTGAGTCTTCAGAAGAATCAGACCGTTGACGTGGCACAGACCATTTTCCTTGGCGCAAGAGATATGGGCTACGGCGGCTGCATGTTAATGAATATCAAGCGCACCGAGCTTATGGAAATCTTTGGATTAGATCCAGAGAAGTATGCAATTTCAATGGTAATCGCACTTGGCGTTCCAGTTGAAGAAGTAAAGATGGTTGAAGTAAAAGACGACGATATCAAATATTATCGTGACGAAAATCAGGTTCATTATGTTCCGAAGAGAAGCCTGAAGGATGTGATCGTAAAGGAACTGTAATTTAGAAATTTCTTAAATTTAAAAATTTAAAAATGGAGCGCAAAAATGAAAAAATTTACAATTTACTTAGCAGGAGATTCTACCGTACAAAGCTATAAGGCACCTGTAAAGCCGATTACCGGCTGGGGTCAGATGCTGCACACCTATTTTAAAGAGACAGAACAAAAGATGAATCAGGATGGCTGTGACTGGATGGGCTATGGACAAAAGAGTGCGTCTGATTTTGACCAGTCAATTATTTATGAGACAGATGGATTGTTTATCGACAATCGTGCAATGGCAGGAAGAAGTAGCAGAAGCTATTTCGATGAGGGCCGTCTGGATGATTTAAAAAAGGCGATCAAGTCAGGTGACTATCTGTTCATGCAGTTTGCGCATAACGATGCAAACAAGGAAAAAGAGGAGCGTTATGTTACTCCAGAGCAGTATGAAAAATATCTGCTTTTCTATGTCAATGCAGCAAAGGAGCGCGGTGCACAGCCAGTTCTTGTGACAGCAATCGCAATGAGAGATTGCGATGATACTCCGGATGGCAAATTTAGTGTAAGCTTTCCAGAGTATCGTGATAAGATGCTTGAGATGGGAGAAAAGTATGATTTGCCGGTACTTGATTTAGGAAAAGCAACGGCAGATTATCTGAATACTGTGGGCGATGAGGACTCCAAAAAGTTGTTCATGTGGTTAGAAAAGGGTGCATACGAGGGCTATCCAGATGGAAAGCAGGACAATGCACATTTACAGCAGGCAGGTGCAAAGGCATTTGCCGGACTTCTTGCAGGATTGATTCGTTCATATGAGCGTGATGACAAGCTGGATAAGGTGAAAGCAGAGCTGGCACAAAATATGTTCGTCGCGCTTTGATAAAGAAAGGGAGAACGTTATGAATGCAACAGTAAAAGAGGTCTATAATGACTGTGTAGAAATTGCCTGGGAACCGGCAGAGGGAGCCGAAAAGTATCATGTTTACTGGGCCGATAAAGATATTTCGACCATGAAGTATCAGCTTGTGGGCGATACAAAAGAGTGCAGCTTTGTCTTAAAGAAGGCAACGCATGTGCCGCATTATTTAAAGGTAGCAGCTGTAAAGAATGAAACTGAGTATGAGATGAGTAATCTCGTTGAGACACCTCTTAAGGCAGTTTTTCATGAGCAGCTTGAAAAATTAAACAGAGGTCTTATTGCCGTTAAGACAGACGAAGGCGTGTATGTTGGCTGGCGTATGTTTATTGACGAGGTGCGCGGCTACAGCGATACCGGTCTGACTGGTGCTAACTATGCCGTCTACCGAGGGGATCGCAAAATTGCAACTGTTACAGACAGCACAAACTATCTGGATAACGAAGGCACTTTGCAGGATACCTACAGTGTGGCACCGATTGTTGATGGTATAGAGAAGGAGCGCTGCAAGTCAGTATCAGTTTGGGAAAATAATTACATTGATATTCCAATGAATAAGCCGGCTGATGGCCGTTCTCCGAAGGGAGAGATGTATCCAGAGGGTCAGCATTACACCTACAGCGCAAATGATATGAGTATTGGTGATGTAGATGGAGACGGCGAGTTAGAGTATATCGTAAAGTGGGATCCGTCAAATGCGCATGATGTTTCTCATCGCGGTTATACCGGAAATTGCTACATTGACTGCTATCGACTGGACGGTACACTTTTATGGCGTGTCGATATGGGACCAAATATCCGCTCTGGAGCGCACTACACGCAATTCATGGTGTATGATTTTGACGGTGACGGCAAGGCAGAAATGTGCGTAAAGACTGCACCAGGTACAAAAGTGACTCGTTTTGCAGCAGACGGCACAGCGACAGAGGAGTATATTACACTTCCTGAGCGCGATGTAAAAAATGGCGTGACAAATCAGGACAATTATGTGTGTACAGCAGCCGATTATAAAGAGCATCTTGTAGAAATGTTTATGGGTTGGAGCAGTCATCCAGAGGTTGTGTCCAGACGCTGGCCTGCGACACTTGAGGAGTGCTTTGGTATTCCTGCTAAGTATCATTATCCGCTTAGCCGCGAGGATGCAAAAGAGCTTGTTTCTTACTTTATATATGAATTTGCGCCGTCAAGAAGCGATAAGAATCATCTTGAAGCATTTGAGGGCTTTATCTATGATGGTCCGGAATATCTGACTATGTTTGGCGGTGATGGAAAAGAGCTTGAGACAATTGATTTTCCAGTGCCAAGAGGCGATGACGGCCTGATGTGGGGCGATTATGCAATGAGAAGAATTGAACCGTGCAACCGTGTAGATCGTTTCTTATCTGGTGTTGCGTATTTGGACGGTGAACATCCATCTGTTATCATATGCAGAGGCTACTACACAAGAAGCACTGTGACAGCTTATGATTTTAAGGATGGTCACTTTGCAAAACGATTCATGGCAGATTCTGGTCATGTGCCAATGAGCAATCCATTTAATGATAATGCACATGAAAAAGAAGGTTTAGATCCTGTTTATGGAAAGTTTGCAGGACAGGGAGATCACAGCCTTTCAGTAGCAGATGTGGATGGTGATGGCTGCCAGGAGATTATCTATGGTGCAGCTGTGATTGACCATGATGGCAGTCTTTTATATTCAAGCTATGATCACCTGCCAGATGGACGTCTTGCAAAGCTTGGTCACGGTGATGCAATGCATGTCGCAAGAATCAATCCGGATTTGCCAGGCTACCAGATCTTTAATGTGTTCGAGGGTGCAAAGGCAGCACCGTATGGATTTGCGCTTCGCGATGCACTTACTGGAAAAGTATTCTTTGGTGAATATGCAGAAGAAGATCTTGGACGCTGCATGATAGGAGATGTCGTACCGGGTGTGCGCGGTCTTCAGGTGTGGGTAAAGGACACATTTGACTGCAATGGAAACAAGCTTGATGTAAAGCGTCTTGGAACAAATGCGAATATCCACTGGGCTTGTGATATGACAACGCAGATCATTGATGGTGTTGACTATATGGAGCGCAAAAAGCAGACAGGTATTATTAACGATAACACACATGGCATTATGCTTGACCCACAGGGAACGCTTACAAACAACGGCACAAAGGGAAATCCTTGTCTTGTCGCAGATATTTTTGGTGATTACCGTGACGAGATTATTCTTCGCCTCGAAGACAGCAGTGCAGTGCGTATCTACACAAACACCGATCTGTCAGCACATAAATTGTTTACGCTGCTTCATGACATTCAGTACCGCGTCGGCGTGGCATGGCAGAATAACTGCTACAACCAGCCGTGCTACACGAAGTTTTATCTGGCAAGCGATATGGAGTGGAAATATGTGTTGCCGGCATTGGCAGCAACGGTGACTACTCGGTAGTTTTATGAATGTATCAACAGCAAAAAACCTCTCGGAAGAAAATTTCTTCTGGGAGGTTTTTAAGCTGTATTTAAATGTGATTACTCAAGAACGAGCAGCAGAGCCATCTTGAACTTGCCCTGAGCGGTAACGCTGTGCAGACCGTTCTTGTCGAAGCGGAAGGACTCACCAGCAGACAGAGTGTAATCTTTTCCCTCGTAGCCGATGGTAGCCTTTCCTTCGAGTGCAAAGACGATGGCATTACCTGGTGCACGGTGTGGTGTCAAACCAGTTCCTTCATCAAATGCCATAAGCACAAACTTCATAGTGCCGTTGCTTACGACGTCTAAATTTGCGATGCTTCCCTCCTCATAAGAAATTAAATCCTTTAACTTCATTACTTCTCCAGATTTTACGATATTATTCATTTGAACATCATTCTCCTTTTTAATAATAATTTCTGTATAGACAGTTCCGGTAGCGGTTTCTACTCCGCAGAGTGTGCCACCCGGAATGATCAGGCAATCTCCGTATGTGACGGTTTCTTTTTTTGCATTTTCACCGATAAGAAATTCGGCATTTCCTTTTGCACCAATGTAGATGGCGGTCACATCATAGCGCTCCTGGCTGATTGAAGTATCCTTGCCAAGAGAGAAAAACGTAACGGTGGTTTCTTGTCCCATCTTTGCATCGCGCGAAATGGTCATGCCATCCTTGATTGGGCGAAGCTGCTCAATTGTAAATACAGTCATAAAACTCCCTTCTGATCATCATGCATGTAACTTTGTAAAATTTACACTAAGTATTATTGTACTTTATAAGTATGGTATCCTGCAAGTAGTTTATTCTATAAGAATTGATAAAGTAGCACAGTCTATATTTGATATTCATCAATAGAGCTTATGACCTTGCATATCTTACTCAGCAAGCGATACCGGAATAATACTTCTTAATTTACGATTCTGGTAAGTAACCTCATCGACAATAACATTGACATCAAAGGAATTGGAAATGTTCTCTCGATTTAAAATTTCAGCAGCTTTTCCGTAGAACTGATCGCCTTTTCGGTTCATCATAAAGGCCTCATCTGCAATTCTCATCGCATTTGTCGGATAGTGTGTATTCATAATCGCACTGATGCCGTCCTCATGAGCCAGCTTTTCAATCATATTTAGCACTAAAATTTGATTGTGAAATCGAGTCCGGTTTCCGGTTCATCAAGGATAATTAGCTTAGGCTCATTGATCAGTGCTCTTGCGATCAGAACCATCTGCAATTCGCCACCGCTCATCTGGTTACAATCCTTTGCAGCAAGATGGGTGATGCCAGTCTTTTCCATCATTGCCTCTGCCATCTCAATCTCCTTTGTGCCCGGCTGCTCAAAGAGGCCAAGGTGTGAACTTCGGCCCATCATCACCATTTCAAGACCAGTGTAGGAAAAGGAAAAACCGTGCGTTTGCGGGATATACGAAATCGTATTCCAAACATCCTTTGCCTTTAGGGTATGAATATCTTGACCGGACAAAAGAGAACGGCCGCTATTCCAAGAGAGAAGACCAATCATACATTTCAAAAGAGTTGTCTTTCCAATGCCGTTTGGACCAAGAATTGATAAAATGTGGCCTTCCTCAAGGGAAAGATTAATATTTTTTAGAACTTCTTTTTGCTTTGGATAGCCAAAGCAGCCATTTTGTACTTCTAAAATCATCTCAAATTGCTCCTGTTCTTACTAAGAAGAGAGATAAAGACCGGTGCACCGATAATTGCTGTCAAAATTGAAAGCGGAAGCTCAATGACACTGACAGTTCTTGATAGGGTGTCAATGATAATCATAAAACAAGCCCCTAGGCTGATACTAAGTGGAATCACGTATCGGTTGTTGCTTCCGACAAGCATTCTGGCACAGTGTGGGATCAAAAGTCCGATCCAGCCAACCTGACCACACATAGAGACGCATGAGGCTGTGATGATCGTTGAGGCGAGAATAAAGAGCATTCTCGTCTTTTTGATATCAATTCCACTGGATTTTGCCTCATCTTCACTTAACGATAAAATATTTAAACGCCAGCGCAGAAGAAAGATCAGGACAATTCCGATCAGAATGAGTGGGGAACCGACAATAATTTTCTTATAAGTGGCACTGGTAAAGCTGCCCATCAGCCAGTATGTGATTTCTGGAAGCTTGTCCTGTGGGTCAGCAGTGTATTTTAGTAGAGAGCCAATCGCATTAAAAAGAGATGAGGCAATGACACCAGCCAAGACCAGATAGACCATAGAACCGCTTTTGTTTTTTCCTGCAATTTTCATCGTAAACAGCACGGAGATCAGACCAAAGACAAGGGCGATCAGCTGAGTCTCAAGGATACTGCAGGATAAAATGATGGCCAAAATTGCACCGACGCAGGTGCCGCTCGTTACGCCTAAGATATCAGGAGTAGCGAGTGGGTTGGAAAAGAGGGACTGAAATGTATCCCCGGCGCAGGTTAGTCCTGCACCGACAATGATTGCCATAAGGATACGGGGAAGTCTCAAATTTACAACAACCGAGTAGACCTGAAGGTTATCAATCTCTCCAGTAAAGATGCTGCAAATGGAATTGATAACATCGGAGACGGGCAGTTTCATACGGCCAAAGCACATGCACAAAATTCCGGTTACGGTGGGCAGCAAAATCATGGCGATGACAGCAAACGGTGTGAAGCGTCCTCTTTTGATTAAAAA
>ERZ837590.761-NODE-761-length-22625-cov-65.842047_pt1 | contig 22625 bp, 14 predicted proteins | sample MGYA00519573_ERZ837590 | MGnify/ENA primary metagenome ERZ837590 (study PRJEB31850, sample SAMEA3708820) | human gut metagenome | biome: human gut; feature: human-associated habitat; material: faeces | place: China | collected 2014 ... | reverse complement strand
CTATGGTGCGTGACGGGACTTTATGGAGCTATATGAGGACGCTTACTTTTCGCCGTTCATGATGGCGGAAAGCGACTTCACGCGCGGCAGGTCGAACACTTCGTCGGTGTGCACCACCTTGTGGTCGGGGCCTGCCAGTGGCACGCGCCAGTTGCAGTATTCGCTGGACGTACCCGGCTGGTTCTGCGAACGGGTTTCGCCGACGCCGTCCACCAGCGCCGCCTGCAGAAGCACGGATGGCGAGCGGAGCAGCATCTTGTGCATCGCCTCGACGATCTCTTGAATATGGTCGTCGACGTCCGCGGCGATTTCCGGCGTGATCAGTTCGCTTTCGACCAGTCGGTCAAGCATGGCCTGACGTTCCGCGGTTGCGGACGCCTGGAATTCCTCGACCGGACCGGTGAGCAGGTTCAGTTCTTCGCGCAGCTTGACATGCTCGAACTGCAGGTAGCCTGCGGTCGGCGGCAGATCGTGCGTGGTGACGGATGCCAACGCATACTCGCGGTAATCGGCCGGATCGGCATACGGGTCGCCGGCGTTGGGGGAGTCGTCCACACGGGCGAACCATTCCACCGTGCAGCCGAGCAGACCGTGCTCGGCAAGCACGGTGCGCACGTAATCCGGCACGGTGCCGAGGTCTTCGCCGACCACTAGGCCGTTCACGCGGGAAGCCTCGATCGTGAGGATCGCGATCATCGCCTCATAGTCGTAGGTGACGTATGCGCCGCCGCGTGCGCCTTCGCCCTGCGGAATCCACCACAGGCGGAACAGGCCGAGCACATGGTCGATGCGCACCGCGCCCGCGTGCGAGAACATGTTGTGCACCATTTCGCGGTACACGCCATAACCGGTTTTGGCGAGATAGTTCGGATTGAACGGCGGCTGGCCCCAGTCCTGGCCCTGCTGGTTGTAGAAGTCCGGCGGGCAGCCAACGGTGACGCTGCCGACGGCGAAGCGTTCCGGATTCCACCACACGTCGGCGCCCAGCGAGTGCACGCCCACAGCCATGTCTTGCATGAGGCCCAATGCCATGCCGCTTTCGCGTGCGGCGTTCTGCGCGGCGGTCACCTGTTCGTCGGCGATCCACTGCAGCCAGCATTCGAATTCGACCATGTCGGCATGATCGCGCATGAGTTCGGCCACTTCCGGCGAATCACGGTTCGTCTCCGCGAACCATGTGCCCTCCCATGGGGCGCCCCACATCTGGAAGGCCACCGACCACGCGGCGAATGCGCGCAGATCCGGGCCGGCCGCCTCCTTGAACGCTTCGAATGCGGCCTGACGCTCGGCGGAACGCGGCACCTTGAACACGAGCTGCAGCGCCTGGCGCTTGTGCCACCACGCGGAGTTGATGTCGAGTTCGTCGGCATTGTCGTTGGCGGGAGCGACTTCGGCGTGCAAGCGCTCGACTTCGGCCAACGCGGCCTTGTCAAGCCCCGCATATTCCTCGATATCCTGCGGGCGAATGTAGGTGACGTTCATGAATCGGCGCGATTCCGGCAGGTACGGCGACGGTTCGAGCGGCTCGACCGGCGCGGTTGCGTGGATCGGGTTGATGAGCATGAAATCGGCATGCGACTTTTCGGCGGCGTCGGTGAGCAGCAGCTTCAGATCGCCGTAGTCGCCCACGCCCCACGATTCGGCGGAGCGGATGGAATACATTTGCGCCATCCAACCCCAACGCTGCTTTTCGGTAACCGCAGGCGGCAGCGGTACGCGTGCCGGGGCGCAGATCAGTCGCGCCTCGCCGTGCAGCGGGCCCGCGTTGACGCGCAGCGTGTGGTAGCCGGCGGGAATGTCGTCCGGCAGGGTGAGCGTGAGCGAGCCGTCGGTCTGCGGGGCCAAATACATGCACAGGTTGCCCTCATACCGCGTGCCGTCCTCAAGCAACAGGCGTAGCGTCACGTCGTGGCCCTTCGCGCGGATCGGCGTGGTCGCTTCCTTGCCGATGAACTTCACGATGGTCGGTTCCACAAGGGTGTCTGCGATGCGCTGCTTGGTGAGTTCGTACGATGCCGCGATCGCTTCATCGCTGGATGCGTCCACGCCGAGCGCCGCAAGTACGGAGACGAGCACTTCGTCGCGGATTTCCACGTAGGTGCCGAGCTGGTCGATATACGACGTTGAGATGCCGTTGAGTTTGGCGAGCTGAATAAGCGGTCGTGCGATGCGTTCCGCGCTTTCGGTTTGCTGGGTTGCCGTCATAGGTTCCTTCTTTCCGGGGCCGTTGCTGGCCGATGATGCTGCATTGCCACGCGATTGGCGCGCTTCGGTGCGTATGCCAACCGTTCTGCTATGTACTGTAGCATATGATGACATCGTTTTCAATAGGCGTGTTATTGGGTGTAAACGTTGAAGTATTGCGATTTCTTAACTACTTTATGGACGTTAGATAGTGAAAATGCTTTTTCTGTTTGCCTATCGTTTGCAAGGTGTTTGAAAGTGGATATGACTGCTGTCCTACCGTCGTTGCCACCGCTGTTTCCGAAGTGCGATGGCGTTGCCGCCATGGTAATGACGGCATGTTTCGTTGAAGCTGGCGACGGCACTGCTCGGAATGGGTCATGCGGTCGCCTTCAGAATTGCAAAGCTTTGCGTACCGAGGGTCAAAGTGTTGAAATCGACCTTGGTCTCGCCGATTTCGAAAATCTTTCGATAGTGACCATTCGGTAATTGCAAACGTTCGCTGTTTATGCTCGGATTGACCGCCACGATCACTCGTTCCAGATCGGTCGAACGCTCGAATGCGAACAGCCTTCTGCGTGAGATCGGATGGAAGGATGCCCTCGATTGAAGGGGGTCGCAATTCCCCCTCAGATGCAGCATGCGGCGCACCGTATACCACAGTGAGGCTTTGTTGGATTGGGAGTCGGCGACGTTGGGCGCGTCAGGGGAGGGGTCGACCGGAAGATAGTTCCCGCCGGTGATGGCCGGCGTCGCATAACTCGCGTTGAGCGAGGCGAGGCTCTGCCATTGCATCGGCGTGCGCGAGCCGGTGCGCACGTAGCCGCCCTCCTTGGTGGGCAGGTCGCGGTACCTCATGCCGATCTCGTCTCCGTAATATATGAAAGGCACGCCCGGCATAGCGAACAGCGTGCAGTATGCCAGGGCGATCTCACGCTCGGAAAGGCGTGGTGCCACGCGCGCGGTGTCGTGGTTGCAGGTGATGAAATTGAAGGTGCCTCCGAGGTGTTCCGCCTCGCGCAGCTGCGGTTCGTACTGCTCGAGAAAATCACTGATCGGCGTGCCCGAATCCACGTTGAAATAGCTTTTATCGCCATCCCTGCTCAACGGATTATCGACGTTGCGCAACAGCATGTTGTAGCCGTTCGGAATGCCGTCCCAGCGCCAATCCAAATAGAAATCCATATCGAAACCGGCTTCCAGCGATTCGTTCGGGCGTCCCCATTCCGACACGAACGCGGCTTCTGGAAATTCCGGACGAATCTTGGAAAACATGTACTGCCAAGTGCGAATCGTGAACGGTTTGCCGGCGTCGTCCTGCTTGACGAGACTGTCTGCCATGTCAACGCGGAAGCCGTCCGCGCCAAGCGAAAGCCAGAATCTCATCACGTCTACCATCGCATCGCAGGTGGCGATCGCCTCCGGGCCGAACGCGGGCTTCTGCCATGCGCGCTGGGGATGTGCGAAACCGTAGTTGAGTGCCGGCTGGCATTTGAAGAAGTTCAGAATGTAGGTGCCGTTGCGTGGCGTTTCCCCACCGATGAACGGCAGGCCGTCACCGCCGGAAATCCAGGAATCCGTCCAAATGTAACGGTCGGAATACTCGTTGCGATCCACCTCGGCGCTGTGGCGGAACCATTCGTGTTCCTCGCTGGTGTGGCCGGGCACGAGGTCGAGGATTACATGCATGCCGCGCTCGTGGGCGGCTGCGAACAGGGCCGCCAGATCGTCGTTGGTGCCGTAGCGGGGGGCGACCTTCTTGTAGTCGCGCACGTCGTAGCCCGCGTCTTTGAAGGGCGAATCGAAGCACGGGTTCAGCCAGATCGCGTTGCAGCCAAGGTCGGTGATGTAGCCGAGTTTTGCGGTGATGCCGGGAATGTCTCCGATGCCGTCGCCATTGGAGTCGGCGAAGGATTGCGGATAGATCTCGTAGAAGATCGCGTTGGAGAGCCATTGTGGACAGGGGTGTGTCGAAGGGGAAATCATGTCGGTGTGTCTCCTTGGAATAAACGTGTTTTCCGGCAACTGCTGAAACAATCTTAACGTCAGATTGCAAACGTTGGCAAAACTGTGCTACACTTGCAATCACTGATGCACATCCGGTAGCTCCAAAGACGGACAACACCCGCTTGAAAGACGATGGTGCGAACGTATGCGGAGTTTGATCAGACGTTCGGTACCGGTTGCGCTGAAGATACACAAGGTTATGTGAGGAAAGGTCAATGAAGATCGATTGGAAGAAGGCAATCGGACTTACCGCAGCTGTTGCAATGCTGGTCCCGCTCGCTGCATGCGGCGGCTCCTCCGACGGCGATGGCAAGAGCGGTGCCTCCGGCACCGAGGACATCACCCTGAGCGTGTGGGCTCCGCAGGAAGACCAGGCCAAGGATACCAATTGGCTGGGCCAGGTCGAAGAGAACTTCGCTAAGGATCACCCAGAGTACAACATCACTTGGAAGAACGACGTCGTCTCCGAAGGTGACGCTTCCAAGCAGGTCAGCACCGATCCGTCCGCCGCGGCCGATGTCTATATGTTCGCTTCCGATCAGTTGGGCGTTCTGATGGACGCCAAGGCCATTGGCCAGCTGGGTACCGACGCCGAGAAGCAGGTGAAGGAACAGAACGGCGACCTCGAAGTCGATTCCGTCACCGGTACCGATGGCAAGCTCTACGGTGTGCCGTACACCGACAACACGTGGTTCATGTACTACAACAAGTCCAAGATCACCGAGGATGAGGCCAAGGACTTCGATACCATCCTTTCCAAGGCCAAGGTCACCTTCCCCCTGCAAAATTCCTGGTACATCAACGGCTTCTATGATGGTCTGAGCCTGTTTGGCGAGAAGGGCAATGACGCCGATGCAGGCATGGTCTTCCCGAAGGACGGCGCCGATATTACTTCTTATCTGGTCGATGTGGTCGCCAATCCGAACTTCTCCAACGACGACGGCGCTTCCGGCCTTGCCGCCATTAAGGATGGCTCCGCCGACGTGCTGTTCTCCGGCACCTGGTCCGCAGCTGACGTGAAGGAAGCCCTGGGCGACAACTACGCCGCTACTCAGCTGCCGACCTTCACCGTGAACGGCGAGAAGAAGCAGATGAAGTCCTTCGCAGCTACCAAGGCTGTCGCTTACAACCCGAACGCCAAGAACACCAAGGCCGCCGCTCAGTTCGCAGCCTACCTCGGCAACACCGACTCCCAGAAGCTGCACTACGAGATGCGTCAGATCCCGCCGAGCGACACCTCCCTGTCCGACCTGACCACCGACGACATCGCTGCCAAGGCTCAGGCTGACACCATGGCCAACACCGCAATCCTGCAGTCCGGCCTGGCTGGCATGAACGACTGGTGGACCCCGGCCGAGACCTTCGGCAAGGCCCTGATCAACAAGGAAATCACCAAGGACAACGCTGCTGCCAAGTATCAGGACTGGATTGACCAGACCAAGGGCACCATCGCTGAGTGAAATCCTGAAACCCAATACCAATAACTGAAAAGCGTCGGGTGGCTGGTTTGCCGAATCCCGCCAGCCACCCGGCGCATATGAGCAACGCTTCGAGTCATGGTGTTTCTCCCTTTCGGCGCAATGGCTCACTCCTCCTCCGAGCTTTGCATTCCCGGGCAAGGTTTTTCAAATTCTCCTTCCCCTTGTCCGGAAGCAAAGCTTTTTTATGTTCAAAATCTAGAGAGGCGGTCGAAATGACAGCAACGACTCTTTCCCCTCGGGAAATGAAGCGCCGCCGGAAGCAGGGCGCTGACTATGTTCCCCCGTCGCCGTACACGGTCAAGGCTGCGCTGACCCACGGTGATGTGTTCACCAAGCTTTCCGCGGTCGTATTCGGTCTTGGAAACATCGTGCGCAAGCAGTACGTCAAGGGCATTGCCATGCTGGCCCTTGAAGTCGCGTTCTTCGTATTTATGGCTACCAATGGCGTTGGTTATCTGTCCAAGCTGCCAAGCTTGGGCGAAAACAAGGGCGGTAAGAAACTGGTTGACGGCTTCTGGCAGTATGTCGAGCCGGATCGTTCCGTGGTCATCCTGCTCTACGGCGTGGCGTCCCTCGTGATCTGCGTGGCCTTCGTCGGCCTGTGGTCATGTCGGTGCGTTCCGCATACAAGTCCCAGGTGCTGCTTGAAGAGAACGGCAAGGCTCCGAGCTTCATGGATGATGTGCACGAACTGCTCGACGCCAAGGCTCATGTCCTGCTGATGTTCCTGCCTACGCTGGGCATCGCAGTGTTCACTGTGCTTCCGTTGATTTTCATGATCTCCATGGCGTTCACCAGCTACGACCACAAGCACCTCGTGCTGTTCCACTGGGTCGGCTTTGAAAACTTCGCCAAGGTCTTCTCCAACAGCGGCGGCACTGTTAACGCAGCACTGTTCGGACGCGTGCTGGTGTGGACATTGGTCTGGGCCTTCTTCGCCACCTTCCTGAACTTCTTCTTCGGCATGTTCGTGGCCATGATCATCAACCGTAAGACCACCCACTTCAAGGGTTTTTGGCGTGCCTGCTTCTCCATGTCCATCGCAGTTCCGCAGTTCGTATCCCTGCTGGTCATGCACACTATGCTCCAGCCGCAGGGTGCGGTGAACCGCATGCTGCAGACGTGGGGTTGGATTGACGGCCCGCTGCCGTTCTTCACCAACGCCACCTGGGCCCGCGTCACCGTCATCATCATCAACCTGTGGGTTGGTATTCCGTACACCATCATGCAGATCACCGGTATTCTGCAGAACATTCCTGCCGATCAGTACGAAGCGGCGAAGATCGATGGCGCAAACTGGTGGCAGATCTTCACCAAGATCACCATGCCGTACATCATCTTCGTGCTCACACCGTACCTGATCACCACCTTCACCGGCAATGTGAACAACTTCAACGTCATCTACCTGCTGTCCAGCGGAGATCCTACCCCACTGGGCGATTCCGCAGGCTCCACCGATCTGCTCATCACCTGGCTGTACAAGCTCACCGTGGATAAGCAGGACTACAACCTTGGCGCTGTGATAGGCATCATGACCTTCATTGTGTTGGCCGTGGTCTCGCTGATCACCTACCGCAATTCCGGCTCCTATAAGAATGAGGAGGCATTCCGATGAGCAACAAGCATTCCTCAACCAAAGTGGAAAGCCATGGCTTCCTGCATGACCAGAAGATCCGCCGCGTCACCGGCGACATCTTCGCCCACCTGTTCCTCGCCATCCTGGCCGTGATCTGGCTCGTGCCGATCGTGTGGGTGTTCGCGGAGTCCTTTAACAAGAACACCGCCCCGTACACCAGCTCCTTCTTCCCGAAGGAATGGACGCTGGACAACTACAAGGTGCTGTTCACCGACCGCAACGTACTGGACTTCCCGAAGATGTTCATGACCACGTTCATCATCGCCTGCTTCACCTGCGTGATCTCCGTGATCTTCGTGCTGTCGGTGGCGTACTGCATGAGCCGTATGCGCTTCCGCGTGCGTAAGACTTTCATGAACGTCGTGCTGATTCTCGGCATGTTCCCGGGCATCATGGCCGTCACCGCCATCTACTTCATTCTGAAGGCCTTGGGCCTGTCAAGCGGCGCTATGACCACCGTGGCGCTGATTCTTGTGTACTCCGCAGGTTCCGGCGCTGGATTCTACGTGATGAAGGGCTACATGGACACCATCCCAACCTCGTTGGATGAGGCCGCCCTGCTTGACGGCTGCACCCGTTTCCAGGTGTTCTACAAGATCATCATCCCGATCTGCAAGCCCATGATCGTCTATCAGGCCATCATCGGCTTCCTGACCCCGTGGCTCGACTTCGTCATGGCCAAGGTGATCTGCCGCACGCAGTCCAACTACACCGTGGCATTGGGCCTGTGGCTCATGCTGCAGAAGGAATACATCCAGAACTGGTACGCCCGCTTCGCCGCGGCCGCGGTCGTGATCTCCATCCCGATCGCCATCCTGTTCATCGTGATGCAGCGTTTCTATCAGGAGTCCATGTCAGGTTCTGTCAAGGGCTGATAACAGTTAGAAAAAGGGGAAGCAATGACGCTCGTAAACAGCCTCGAAAACAATTTCGAACAGCCGAATACGAGAGTCGCCGAACCGTTCCCGCTTTGTCTGGAACGGCCGCTGGGTGCCGTGGTTTCGCAATCCGGCACCCAGTTTGCCATTTGGGCCCCAACGGCCGAGAAAATAACGTTGAGGTTGTTCTCGCGCGGTTCCAAGGGGGAAGACGGCGACGCTTTAATTGGGCAGTTTTTGATGTGTCCCGAGGCCGATGGCTCTTGGACTTACGATTTTGCCGATAATAAACACGGCTTATATTACGATTTTTTGATTGAACGCGATTGCGGTTCCGTCGATCGCGTTGCCGATCCATGGGCGCACGCGGCTGGCGTGAACGGCCGTCGAAGCATGGTCGTCGACTTGCCTCGCACCGATCCCGAAGGTTGGGATGCCGATCGCATGCCGGAAGTGCCGATTGCGCAAACGGTTGTTTGGGAAACGCATGTCGGCGATTTCAGCAACGATCCCGCGGGAGGATTCCCCGAATCCCATCGTGGAAAATATCTTGCGTTCACCGACCTGGGAACGACGTTGGACGGTCATCCTGATTTTCCGACGGGATTGTCGTATCTCAAAAAGCTTGGCATTACCGCGGTGCAGCTGATGCCGATCTACGATTTCGGTTCCGTCGACGAAACGATCTGCAGCCGATACAACTGGGGTTACGATCCCGTCAATTACAACGTTCCTGAAGGATCGTACTCCACGAATCCGTATGACGGGTCCGTGCGCATCCGCGAGGTCAAGCAGATGGTGCAGGCGTTGCATAATGCCGGCATCAAAGTGATTATGGACGTGGTCTACAATCACATGTTCTCGCCCGACAACTGGTTCGAGCGTATCGTGCCCGAATACTTCCTGCGCCGCAAGCCGAACGGGGCGTTGTCGAACGGCTCCGGATGCGGATGCGATATGGCCACGGAACGTGCGATGTTCCGCCGTTTTGTGGTGGAATCCGTGGCGTATTGGGCGAGGGAATACCATCTTGACGGCTTCCGATTCGACCTGATGGGCCTGATCGACGTCGACACCATGAACGCCGTGCGCGCCGCTTTGGACGAAATCCCCGACCGTGGGCCGAGCATTCTTATGTATGGCGAACCGTGGTCGGCCAGCGCTACCGCGGCTTTGCCGGGCACCGTGCTTGCCGACAAGGCCGGATTGCCGCAGCTTGATAATCGCATCGGGCATTTTTGCGACACCACGCGAGACGCCATCAAGGGGCATGTGTTCTTCTCGGACCGTCCCGGATACGTTAACGGGGGTATGCATGAGAATGCGGCCTCCGTGCGCGACGCGGTGAACGCCTGGCGTGCCAGCAAACAGCCGGAAGGTGTTGCGGGTCAAGTGATCCAGTATGTTTCCGCGCATGACGATCTGACCTTGTGGGACAAGCTTTGCGCAAGTCTTGCCGCGAAATCGCTGGGCAGCGCCGTTAGTGAAGGCGACAACGAGAATTCCGTGGACGTGCCGAAGGCGTTGTATGACGCCGATCTTTCGGAAGCTGGGCTCGCCTCGGCCGGTTCCGCGATTGCCGGGGCCATGGCCACGGTGATGGATGCGAATCGTATGGCGGCGGGCATTGTGCTCACTTCCGCGGGCATTCCGTTCATGCTGTCTGGCGAGGAGTTCGCGCGTACGAAATACGGCAATTCCGATTCGTACGATTCGGCGCGCGAGCTGAATTGGCTTGATTGGACTCGTGCCTGGCGCATGCGCGATCTGGTGGAGTATTACACGAAACTGATCGCCTTGCGTAAGAGCTCGGCGGAATGGTTTGACGGCGATCGTGTGATCGTCAGCGTGGAAGGCGACGAACTGGTGTTCCGGGTCGGCGACTACTTGGTGGCGGTGAATCCGGGACGTCATATTGGCGCGATTGACGTTGCCTCGACTGCGGTTGCGCCGGTTTCGGAGTCGTCTCGCGTGTGGTGCGGCATGGGTTCGTCCACAAACGCATCCGCGGCGTGCATCAGTGCGGGAGATGGCGATTATTTGATCGTGCCACCGCATACGTTTGCAATCTGGCGGTTGCGGTAACCTCGTGCATAACGCATGTAACGCATTGGTTTGCAAGGGCAGCGGCTGCAAAGTGGCAATCGCCGCCGCCGGTAAAGCGGCGACGATGCCGATGAAAGGACCTGCTATGGAAAACGTGACGCATACCCCTAAATACGAGGTTGTGTTCTTCGATCTGTATGGAACGCTTATTGACATACGTACCGACGAACAGTGCGACGCGGCCTGGCAGGCCTTGTATGACACCGCTTGCGAGCTTGGAGCGCAATACGATTCGGTTGAGGCACTGCGTGAACGTTTCGAAAAACTTGAGGCGCGCGAAATGCTGCATCAGTCGAATCATGCCATCGTTCGCAATGGGTGGGACGAGTTCGACGTGCTGCCGGTGTACCGCTCGCTGCTCATGAATCGCAACGACGAGGCGGAACGGTTGCTGGCGTTGCCGCAGGCCGCTCAAAAGGCCGCGTGGGCGTTCCGTCAGGGTAGCACCAGCATGATCCGCCTGTATCCGGGTGCGCTGGAAATGATCGAAAAACTGCAGGAAGCCGGCATTGTCGTGGCGCTGCTCAGCAACGCGCAATCCTGCTATACCCGTGCCGAGTTGGAAATGACGGGACTTGCCAGCGTACTTGACGACGTGATCATCTCCAGCGAGGAAAAGATTCGCAAGCCCGCGCGCGATTTGTATATGCTGGCGCTCGACCGTGAATTCGTTACCGCCAAGCATGCGCTGATGGTGGGCAATGACGAGAAGAACGATATTGTCGGTGCGCGTTCGGCGGGCATCGACGGCGTGTATTTCCGCACGGAGATTTCGCCGGCCGACGATCCGGATGCGTCGAGTTATGCGGTGCGTTCGTTTAAGGGTGCCGATTATGAAGGATTGCTGGATTACGTGCTGAACGCCTGATCTTTCGCATTGCGTGCGTACTGCTCGTGTATTGCGGGGCGTGCGTTGCGTTGCGCGTATTGCGCGGCGTGCGCCACGTTTACGGGGGTCACCTTTCGTAAAGCGTGTAAGGTATGTTGCATACATTTGCAGCATACGTTCGCAGGATTTTTGCAACAATGGCAAGATGATGCGAGTAAAGCTACGTGAAAGCACGAAAGACATAGTGTGAAACAATCGCGTGAAACATGTCGCACAGGGGTTACGTGAAAAACATATTGCGCGGAATGCTGTGCAAGCGCGTGAGACGCGAAGCTCCGCATATGGCAGCGATGCCGCAACGCGATACCGCGGCGTAATGTCGTGACGTGGCACAGTGTGCGCAGACGATTACGTGCGCGCATGATTGCTTGCGCGATGGAATCGAGGAAAACTCGAGGAGGACTTATGGAAGGCTACACCGAAAACGGCTCCGGAACCGACGTCACCGACCAGATCGGCTTTGCGGGCATGCGCCGCAAGAAAAAGCAGCGCCGCGGATTGAGCGTATTCCAGCTCAGGGTAATCGGCGCGGTGGCGCTGGTGCTTTCCGCCGGCAGTACCACGCTGGTGCCACTGATTTTCGGATCCGACACGAGCAACATGACGTCGCTTACGGCCATGGTGCTATGCGAAGTGGTGTCGTGGTTCGCCGCGCCGATCTACGCGTGGCTGCTGGTGCAAGGCTTCCAGCAGACGCGCAATCGCGTGGCATACGGCGTGCAGCTGCTGTTGCTGGCACTAATCGCCGAAGTGCCGTACGATCTCGCCACTTCGGGCAAGCCGTTCGATTTCGGCTCGCAGAATCCGGTGTTCGGCCTGTTCATCGCCTTCGCCATGCTCGCAGCAATGAAATGGGTGGCGCAGCGCTACCAAGGTGCCATGCTCGTGATCTCCGACATTGTGCTGGTAGTGGTTGCCGTATTGTGGGATCTGCTGTTGCGTGTCGGACTGCGCCAGCATCTGATGAGCCTGGGTGCGGTGACGCTTGGTTTCGTGCTGATTTTCTGGCTGATGCGCTCGCGTGAAAACACCATGATGTTCACGGCCGGTCTGTTCGGTGCGGTGATGATGATTGCGCCTGGCGTCGGTGTTGCATTCGTGCACTACTACAATGGCAAACTCGGATACAAACATTCATGGACTAAGTGGATGTTCTATGCCTTCTATCCGGTAATTTTGCTGATTTGCGCGGCTGTCGCATGAAATTTGATCATATTGCGAGAGTTTTGACAACGTTCGCACTATAATGAAAACAGATTGAGAGAGCGTCGTCGCTCCAAATACCACCCGTTCCACTGTTGGCAGGGGTGCGATGATGCTGTGAGCTGCAAAGGGGCTGACATGGACAAGGCTGGCATTCGTGAGGTGGCCAAGGCCGCAGGAGTGTCGATTTCGACGGTTTCGCGCGCGTTCACGCGTCCGGAGCTCGTTTCCGAGCGTACCAGGCGCAAGGTGCTCGACACCGCGGACCGGTTGGATTTTAATATCTCCCGTTCCGCGACGGCACTGAAGTCATGGCAAACGTACCGTGTCGCCATGCTGATGAATGAGGAAATCACCAGCTGGTTCAATATGGAAGTATTCGCTGGAATCAATTCCGTCATGCATGATGCCGGATACGACATCTCTCTGTTCCAGCATGTCGATACCGGTGAGAACAGGCGTGACTTCTTTACGAATCTTCCGGTGCGACGCAACGTCGACGCCGTGTTCGTAACGTCGTTCGGCGTCGAACCGGAGGAAATCCAGCAGTTGCAGCGTATTCATGTGCCGATCATCGGCATCAACACGCCATCGCAGGAAGGCTTCGACGCAACGATCTCCATCGACGATGAAGACGGCATGTTCTCGTCCGCGCAGCATCTAATCAATCTTGGGCACAAAAACATTGTGTACGTGTGCTCCGATGCAGTCGATTCGATCAATTCGTCGATCGATGCGCGCGGGCAGGGCTTCATTCGCGCATGCAAGACCATGGAGGGCACGCACGATTTCAAGTGGCGCGTGCTTTCCGTGCCGCGCGGCAAAACGTTCGCCGATTCGGCGTTGACCGCGCTGCTTGCGTTGGATGAGTTCCCCGACGGCATTTGCTGCCAGACCGATATGATGGCGATTCCGCTCGTGCTGCGCCTTGACCGGTATGGGCATCGCACGCCGCGCGACTATTCGATCATCGGCTTCGACGATTCCGCATATGCCGACACCGTGAACCTGACGACCATGCGTCAGGATCCGTTCGCCATGGGTCGTGCCGCAGCGCGGAAGGCCGTGAAGCTGATTGCGGGGGAGACTCTCGAAAATCCGTATGAGGTGGTGCGTGCCCAGCTTGTGCTCCGCGGCACCGACTCCGTCTACGGCGGAGATCGCTGATTTTTCTGCCACTCTTCTTCATGCCTCCGTACTTGCCGTTTTGATTCACGCCGACAATACGGGGGTATTTTGCATATACTGCCAGCTGCCGCCGTCTGCGCAACGCTGCTGGTGGTGTCTGCACAAGTTCCGTTGCGTGTCTTGGGCGTCGTAGACGACGGTGACTCGCTTTTTGCCGACCGCGTCGAGGTGCGATCCGGAGTGGATTTTCCGGTTTCGCTCGGGTACTTGCCGTCTTCGTAGGATGCGGGGCTTGCAACCATCATCATAGTTCATTTCGCAACCTTGGTTGTCACGGCTCGATCCCTTACGCGCCCTTGTCTCATATGTAGCTGTTGGAGAGTGTGCGAGCCCTGAAAATTTATCCCTGTGGTCGGAGGTTTTGCCGCCTGTTGCGAGGTTATGAGATTTCCATGGTTGATTTGTGATTGTTGATTGTAACGAGTGTGGATGGGCGGCGGGGGCGGGGAAATTGGGGTGTGGTACACGGGTGTACTAGGGGGTATTTTCATGAAAATTTCTGCAATGAATGAAACGGTTTGCAATCATTTGTTTCGCGACACGCCGTGGAGGGTATCGGTTGGATTAACAAAGACTGATCGCAGGGGTAACCTCGGCGTTTTTGCGAACGATTTCAAACTCCAGTTGGCAGAACGGATTAGACGCTTCGGTACTGGAAAACAAAGGTTTTACCACCTTTATATCGGGGGGGGGGGTGGTATTTTTGTTTCAGTGATTTTCATGAATGCAAAGGTTATCATTTTGAGCCGTACCCACAAGGTGCGGGAGAGAGAAAAAGGTTGAGTGGCGTAGTTGCCACTCCTGTAGATGGCATATTGCAAAGGATGTCGTGTTAGAGTCGGAATGTCTGAGGGGGGTCTGATTCGTGCAGTTAGGGGACATGATGAAGAGATTGCTCAGAGGCGGAGCGAGGAGCTCGGCGCCACAGCATTACTCGGGAGCGCGAGTGGTATCTGCCCGCGCCTTCTCTCATGCCCGCTCCCTGACCGCCGCCGCAGTCGCAGTTGCCATGATGGCCACCGTAGCCGTCACCGCCTTCATCCCCACCTACAGCGCCAATGCCGAAGGTGCGGCAGGAGACAATGGCGGTATCTGCACCCCGCAATCCATAACCTTGGGCACTGATACGGGTCACAGTACGGAAGATACCGGCGTCGCCACATATGTGGGCGGCGACATGTACGTTGGCAAGAAGACCGGCGGAAACATGCTAGATGTTAACGGTCCAAGCGGGTCGTATGCTGTGGAAGCCGAAGGCCTAACCGCGGTCAAAGGAAAGCTTTTGATGCACCCGCTTAAAGGTGCGTGGGCCACGTATTTCACCGATGCGGACGGTGCTAAGAACGGCTATGTAAAGGATTACCGGGGTTTCCGCTTCGGTGTCGTGGGCTTTGGCGGTCAGTATCGTCCTAAAGATGGTTCTGTTGTGCTGGACGTTAAAGGTGACAGCAACGATTCGAGCATTGGCTGGGTTAAGGGCACTCAAGCTTGGGGAAATGCTGGCTGGGTTGGCAAGAACAAGAACACTGAGCCGTCCTACTCCGCAAATATCGCGGGCGATAGCACCACGGTATATGGTGGTTCTTCGAATCAGATTTTGGGAAATGGATCAAAGAACACCGACACCAATCGGTACGACTCCAGGAACTCCGTCTATGTGCCAGGCGGCATGGAGGGTACTGTCAGCTGGAAACAGACTGATGAGACGATCGGCTCGACTAATGAAAAGTTCTCGGACTTTGACACATATATCAAGAAGTTGTCAAACGACTTGTCTTCCCTGAAGGGGTTCGGAAGCGTATATGTTACCACTGCGACATATTCTTCGGACAGCTATAACAATTTGAAGCGTACGAAGTATGACGTCAATGAGTACGACAACGGTAGCTATACTTTTACGATTAACAACGTCAATGAGAAGGTAATTAAGTTTCAGGGTGACGGGAAAGCCTCTATGCAGGTGTTCAACCTTCCCGCAAGCTTTCTCAATGATTCTTCGAGCTATACGGGTGTCAGTTTCGACTTTTCCGGTATTCCCGATAGCGCTTCCGTGGTCATTAATGTGACCGGAAAGAACGTAAAGAACGTGGATTTCCATAACGGTTGGCGTTTCTGGTGGACTGATGAAAGCGGTACCAAGCGTGAGCTTGGTGGTTCTTATGCGGACTCGGAGTATGCTAAGCGTGCGCAGCAGATCATGTGGAATTTTGCTGACGCTACAAATGTGGTTATCCATGGTGGCCAAGGTAGTGGCACTACGACGCGTAGGGACGCAAACTCCAATCTGGAAAAAGCTGATGGCGTATGGGATAAGTCGTTTGCCATGGAGACTAAGGATGATCCTGCCGCTGGCATGCTCGGCAGCATCCTCGTGCCGAATGGCAGCTTCGAATCTCACGTGAGCACCAACGGTCGTGTATGGGTTGGCGGGGATTTCTCCATGTACAATCCGGATGCGGTTGGCAATACTAATAACGGTACTTTCTACAAGTTCCTCAACTACGAGCGCAGCTACTCGGCTTCCGCGCTTGATATGGATCAGGAACGCCACAACCTGCCGTGGAACGGCTCGTACTCTACCCAGTGCGCGGTCATTCAGATCAACAAGGTAGACAACAACGACAATGCCTTGGCTGGCACCACGTGGGGTGTGTACAAGACTTACGCAGATGCCGCGAACGGTGGCGAGGCGATTACGACGGTTACTGACGGTAATGCGCTGTCTGACAAAGACGGTGTTGATAACGGCACCATTCAGGTCGGCAATCTCAAGACCAACAGCAACTACTACCTGAAGGAACTTGGAGCGCCAAAAGGCTATCAGATTTCCAGCAAGGTGTACCGCATCACTGCGGGCGACCAAGGCTCTCTCGTACAAGATGTTTACGAGAGCGCAGACGGAACCAATTGGACTCCGGTTTCTGACAACAAGATTGTGAACTATCCGCAGTCCGCGTCGATTTCCTGGACGAAGAATGGTGAAGATGATAAACCGTTGGCAGATTCCAGTTGGGAAATCACTGCTAACGATGGCAGAACTTACATCGTTGAAGACAATATGGTGCAGGTTTCCAGCGTCACCATTCTGAAGGATGGCGTTGATGCTGGTGATTCGCTGAGTATTACTCAGAATAGTTCGGCTACTTTGACCGCGCAGGTGCAGCCTGCGAATGCGGCACAGGATGCGAAGTGGGAGTCAAGCAATTCCGCTGTCGCAACCGTTAGCGATGGAACGGTGACCGGCATTGCCCCAGGTACTGCCGTGATTACGGTCAAGCCTGTTGGCGACGATTCAATCAGCGATTCCATAACGGTCACCGTTACTGCGGTTCAGGTGACATCTCTGACGGTGAAAACCGGTGATATGGATGTGGCGAACAATGCATCGTTCAGCTTGTCAAAGGGAAACTATCAGCGGTTCACTGCCACTGTTGATCCCGCTAATGCGGCGGTTTCATGGACGTCGAGCGCTGAGAGCGTTGCGACGGTGGACAACGACGGCAAAGTTACCGCCGTTGCTTCAGGTACGGCGACGATTACCGCAAAAGCAGGAAGCCTTTCCGTTTCGTTCACTGTTACTGTGCCTAAGGATACGCATTATACGGTCATTTACTTTAATAATCCTGGCAAATGGAGCACCCCATACCTGTGGTACAGCCTTGACGGCACGAATGGCTCTTGGCGCGAGGCGGCAATGACCAGGGACTATAGCAGCAATAATTGCGGCGACTGGAGTTATGTCAAGATCCAGAATGATGACCGGAAGCAGATCACTTTCAAGTTCAAGAGCGGTTCTGATAACGGAACTGCGTCTTGGGATGGGCCGAGTGGTGGTGGAAACTATGTCGCGGACTACAGTGCGGTGATTACCGTACAGAAGTCGAGCGGCCTGAATACCTCCGCGAATGTGTATGCCACAGCTCCGAGTGGTTGCGCGGCAAACGTTTCTGCAAAGAACGTTGAAGCCAAGGTGTCTGCCGCTGTGTATTACGAGCAGGGCGCTGCTGACGTAGTGCTCGCAAACGAGACTGTTGCACGTACGACTGCCTGCACGAAGTCTGAGCCGAACGGCGACCAGCTTGGCGTAATGTGCGATATCAACGCTGACGCGGGCAAGTTCGAGGTCAAGGATCTGGCGGACGGCACGTACAAGCTGAAAGAGCATGAAGCGCCAACCGGATACACCAAGACAGACGTTTGGTACACATTCGTAATTAGCGACGGTCAAGTCACAACCGTGACGAGGCATGAGAACGCGGATGATGCTACGGGCACAACTGTTGGCGCCATTGAGATTGTGTTCACGGATACTCGCACCAAGGTGACGTGGAATAAGATCGATGGCACCGACAGGGCGAAAATTGCAGGATCGTCTTGGACGATTGCTGCCGGCAAGGTAGGCGATGGTTCGTTCACGGCGAATGGCGGAACGCCGATCACAGTGACCGATTGCACATCCGGTTCATCATGCGCTAACGGTTCGAATGATGAAAACGGCGATCCGGGTGCGTTCACTGTTTCCGGTCTGCCGGTCAATAAGAGCGATGAAATCTACCAGCTTCAGGAAGTCGGCAACCCGGCTGCTCACACAGGCAAGCCTACGTACTATTTCAAATTGACGGACTCGAACGAAAACGTCGCCTTGTATAAGGACGTTGGTCTTACCGATCCGGTCAACAATGTCATTGCGAACCCTCGTGTGCTCGGTGAAGTGAGCTGGTCGAAGGTTAGCTCGGAAAATGATTCCTTGCTGCTTGCCGGATCGGAATGGAAAGTCACCCAGACCAGTGAGTTCAAGTACGGAAACGATGGCGTAACCGGCACGTTTGAAAAGCTCACCACTTCTAAAGAGTACTTCGTGACTGACTGCATGGATGCGTGCTCGAGCGAAGGCTTTGCGGACGAAGATTCCAGTGCCGGTAAGTTCAAACTGACGGGTTTGCCTTGGGGCGAATACACGTTGGAAGAGAACAAGGCTCCCGACGGGTACAACCTCGGCGGTGTTGTCTACAAGTTCACCATCGGTCCAAGTTCGTATAACGGCTCCGCATGGAGCGTTGCGCTCACTGTCGACGGCGCAACCGGTCCCGCTGACAACAAGATTGAGAATCAGCCGGGGGTGGTGTTGCCGGGGACGGGCGGCGACGGAAATATGAAGACTTTGGCTACGGGATTGCTTGTGGCCATGGCATCCGTTGCGACGGCCGGACTGGCCCTGAAAGTCAGGAGGCGTCGGCAATGAACACGTCTAGAAGAGGAGGGGATGGTCCGTAAAACAAACGACCACTGCCTTCTGGGCAATAACTCAATAACTGAAAAATAATTGAAAACGTTGGAAAACAACGAAGATTTCAACAAGTTTATGGAAAAGGAAAGAAAGGGAGAACAATGAATAAGGTTCTCAAAGGCCTCGTCGCTGTGGCAGCATCCGCAGCCATGGCTGTCGCCGGCATGTTCGGCGCAGGCACCGCAATGGCAGCGAACACGTACCAGATTACTGTGCCGGCCGAAGATACACACACCTACTCTGTGTATCAGATTTTCACCGGTTCTTTGAGCACGGACGGTACTCTGGGTAACGTCACCGCTGGCAAGAACTTCAATTCGAATAATGGTGCTGGCGAGGGAGGCGCTAATTTGACTGCCGCCGAAGCTGCCGTCAAGATCGCTGCGCTTGAGAGCACTGCTGATGACACTACGAAGTTGGCAACCATTTCCAAGTTCGTTGATCTGAACGGTACTGCTTTCGGCTCGGTCTCCAAGGACGCCCCTCTTGATGCTGCCGCAGGTTACTACCTGCTGAAGGATAGCACCGCCGTGACTGGTGACGACGATGCTTCTACCCTGTTCATCGTGCAGGTCAATGGTCCGGTGACTGTGAACCGTAAGGCTGACAAGCCGACCTTTGAAAAGAAGGTCAAGGACATCAACGACTCTACTGACAGTGCCGCAACTGGCTGGCAGGATTCCGCCGACTACGACGTGAATGACAAGGTTCCGTTCCAGCTGACCGCCACCCTGCCGACCGATGCGGCTGATTTCGCCGCATACAAGACCTACAAGCTGGTCTTCCACGATACTCAGTCCGCAGGTCTGACCTTCAATAGTGACTCCGTGGTTGTCAAGTATGGAGACAAGCAGCTTAACGCTGGCTCCTACACTCTCAACACGCCTGCTACCGATAATCACACCTTCGACCTCACCATTGCTGATGCAAAGTCCGTCAAGGGCACTGATAACCAGGCAATCACCGTTGCTGCTGGTGGCAAGTTCACCGTCGAATACACTTCCACGCTGAATGAGAACGCTAAGATTGGTGCCGAGGGCAATCCGAACGAGGCCTCCCTTGAGTTCTCTAACAACCCGAATGTTGGCGGCGAAGGCGAAACCGGCGAAACCCCTACGGATAAGGTCATCGTGTTCACCTACGAGCTGGACATCACCAAGACCTTCAGCGATAACGGCACCCCGGCTGAGAATGACCTGCCGAAGTTCAAGCTCTACAAGTATGACGAGGCTCAGAAAGACTACACCACTGATCTCGGTGAAGTGACCGTCGTCAAGGGCACGGATGGCAAGTACACTACCTCCTACAAGCGCATCGACGACGGCAAGTACAAGCTCGTGGAAACCCACACCCCGGCAGGCTACAACACCGCAGCGGATAAGTTCTTCGAAATCACTGCAGAGCATGACGTTGATGCTGCTGATCCGAAGCTGAACTCGCTCAAGATCGATTCGACTGCTGGCGATACGACCACCGGTGTTGTCGCCACCACCATCGTGAACCAGAAGGGCTCCAACCTGCCATCCACTGGTGGCATGGGCACGGTGATGCTGTATGTGGCTGGCGTGGCAGTGTTCGTGCTCGCTGGCGCAACCCTGGTCATGGCGCTGCGTCGCCGCAACGCCTGATCTCACAGATCACAGTCAACATAACTGAAAATCAAAAACCATAACTGAAAATAACTACACATGAAACCGCTGTTGCCATGCACTTACCTCCGCATGGCAACAGCGGAATCATCACAATCATCATAATTTAAAAATAATTGAACAATAACTGAACCCACATATGTCAGGCTGGATTGCCTCAAATCCCTTGTAAACTGCCTAAACTAACGAGAATTCAGCCTGACTCCCTAATTTTTCCAAGTCGCAAGTTGGGGGCGACTTGATATTTCTAGTTTTCACAGAAAGAACCACAGAAGAGGGGCAGGCAATGAAGGAACACACGATCGCAAGCCGCATCGTCGCAACATGCTGCGCAGCTGCCGTCGCATGTGCCGCCGCAATCTGTGCACTCACCACTCGCGATGCGGTTGCGGCGCCAACAGACTCTGCCAGCGGCAGCATCGCCATTACGTATCAACACAAAAGCAATGACGGGGCTGACTCTAATGCGGGAGGCGCTTCCGATTCTGGAGCCGCTGGAACGGGCGATTTCGCCATTCCGGGAGCAACCTTCCGCCTATACAAAGTCGGGCAAGTCTCGTCCGGCGCAAACTTCGAACCCGTCGCACCATTCACCGACTCCACCGCATACCCGATCGACTGGTCGAAAGTAACCGGATATGACGCGCAAGTGTACCGCGACGTGGCCAACACGCTCGCCGGACTCATCGCGGCGAACGGGGCAAGCGAATCCGCAGCCGTGGACTCGGGCGAAACCGACAAAGCCGGGCGACTCACGTTCGCCGGCGTGGAAGACGGGCTGTATCTGGTCGTGTCCGATAGCGTGAAAGTCGAAGGCGCTGCTGGCGCGGCTGCTGTTGGCGGAACGGCCGACGAAGACTCCTACTGGCAGTGCGCTTCCGCCAACATGCTCGTCGCCATGCCGCAAGACGGCGTCTCCAACGGATCACGCGAACTCGCCATCGAGCCAAAAACCGAATGCTCCACCCAACTCAAGCCGACCCTGGAACGCACCGTACGCAAAGTGTGGAACGATCGCAACGACTCCGACGGCAAGCGTCCCGAATCCATCACCGTGAAATTATTGCGTGACGGCGTGGTATTCGAAGAAGTGAAACTCAACGAGTCCAACAAGTGGGCACATTCGTGGACGGGACTTTCCTCCGCACACCAGTGGGCGGTGGTCGAAGCTTCCGTACCCAGCGGGTACACCACCCTCTCTGACGTGGAAGGCGACACCACCATCATCACCAACACGCACACGCCACCCGAAACCCCGCCCGCACACACCGGCTCGGCGGTACAGAGCGTGGCCTGGATGGCAGCCACCATCTGCGCCGCAGCATTGGTACTCTTAGGCGTAGTGAGGATCGCGAGAAAGCGGGAAGGCAAGCAGTAGCGTGAAACGGCGGCATAACGGAAGCGAATCGGGAGAACCGAACGCTGAAGCGCGCCGAAATGCCGGTGATGCCTCTGCGGAGTTTTTTGAATCTTTTGAAATTTCGGAAGTTTCTGAATCTGCGGGAACTGCTGAATCTTCAGAATCATCTGAATCTTTGAAAACTTCAAAATCTTCAAAAACTGCAGAACAATCGAAGAAACCGAAGAAGAACTCGAACACGCTGCTCGACGTATTAATCGCAATATCCGCAATATTCATGATCGGCGCGATCTGCCTCATCGCATACCCAACATTCAGCGACTGGTGGAACCGCATGCACCAGTCGTACGCCGTGGCAAGCTACGTGGAACAAACCGAAGATCTCTCCGGCGAAGAAAAACAGCACATGCTCGACGCGGCGCACGCCTACAACGAGGCGCTCGCGGCGAACGGCGACCGCTGGCACCTTACCGACGAACAGCGGCAAACATACGAAAACACGCTCGACATAACCGGTACCGGCATCATGGGATACGTGACCATACCGCGCATCAAAGTGAAACTGCCCGTCTACCATGGCGCCAGCGAAGGCGTGCTGCAAATCGCGGCAGGGCATTTGGCGGGAACGTCACTGCCCGTAGGCGGCGAAACCACGCATGCGGTGATTTCCGGGCATACCGGACTGCCTAGCGCGAAACTGCTCACCGGTCTCGACGAACTGCAAAAAGGCGACACGTTCGCATTCCACGTGCTCGAC
>ERZ837590.757-NODE-757-length-22684-cov-18.551107_pt1 | contig 22684 bp, 18 predicted proteins | sample MGYA00519573_ERZ837590 | MGnify/ENA primary metagenome ERZ837590 (study PRJEB31850, sample SAMEA3708820) | human gut metagenome | biome: human gut; feature: human-associated habitat; material: faeces | place: China | collected 2014 ... | reverse complement strand
ACGCCATTGCGAAACTCGCCTGCAGAAATCATAGGAATTCCTCCATTAGTTTAATGTCTCAGATGCATTACGCATATCTCTATTTATTTTACCCAATCCCGCGCCATTTGGCAAGGGGTTTCGGTAAAAAAGACGATGAAAATGACAAAAAGTGTGGGATAAAGCCGTTGAAGGCTCTCCCTTTGGGAGAGCTGGTGCGAAGCGCCTGAGAGGTCACCCCCTCGCCGCCTCGTACATCCTCTGCATCGCCTGCGCGTCCTCGGCCTGCGTACCGGCGCTCTCGCAGATAATGACCGGCTCGAGGCGGCGCTCTGCCAGCAGCTCCATCAGGGGCTGGGGCTCCGGGCCGAACTGAGTCTCGGCAAAGGTCCAGTGGCGCTTCTCGCCGCCGGCAGAATACTCGATGCGGGAGAAGTGGACATGGAACCGCCGGGCGCGCTCGTCGCCCAGCACCTCACCCATCCGGTCAAGGATGGCGGCGTAGTCGGCCCTGGACTGGATGCCGCCCAGCGTCCGGGCGTTCAGGTGGCCGAAGTCGATGCAGGGCGTGATGCGCTTGTCTACCCCGCAGAGGGCCAATACTTCGTCCAGCGTACCCAGCTGGCCGATCTTGCCCATGGTCTCCGGGCAGAGAGTCATATCGCCGTAACCGGCTTCGTCCAGCGCTTCCACGGCACGGCGCATGGTGTCCAGCGCCTTTTCGAGGGCGGCTTCGCGGCTCTGTTTGCCGCAGCTGCCCGAGTGGAAGATGATGCGTTTTCCGCCCAGCGCGCGGCAGACCTCGGCACTCTGGAGCAGATAGCGGACGCTGCCCAGCCGCTTTTCTTCCTCGAGGCTGGACATGCTGATATAATAAGGCGCGTGGACGCTGAACAGGATGCCCCTCTCTGCGGCGTCTGCGGCCATCTTCCCGGCCTTGTCCACCCCGAGGCGGACGCCATGGCCGCACTGGTACTCGAAAGCGTCCAGTCCCATCTCTGCCGTGTAGGCGGGGATGTCGAGGCCGGACTTGTAGCCCTTCGCCTCGAAGCTGTCGCTGGTGCCGGCAGTGCCGAACCGGATATGCCACTCGCTCACAGCGTCTTCCCTCCCCTGTCATAATACTCCTGCCAGTGGCGCTTTTCCCACTTGCGCTTGAGCACCACCTGCGCGCCGAGGTCGGGGCCGCAGGGAATGACCATCAGGCCCGGGATGCCGTAGAGGGCCGCCGCCATCCGGTCGGCGTAGAGCTGGTCGCCCACCATGGCCATCTGCTTCCGCTTCACGCCCATCCGGCGGCGAGCCACCATCAGCGCGAAGGGCAGGGGCTTGGCGGAACGGTAGAGGTACGCGAGGCCCAGTTTCTCGGCGAAGGGCCGGACGCGCTTCTCCGCACCGTTGGAGACGATGGTGAGGCCGATGCCGGCTTCCTTCATCTGAGCCAGCCACCCGGCCACTTCGTCCGGCAGCTCCTGGCTGCGGTCAGCAGTCAGGGTGTTGTCGATGTCCAGCACGAGGGCGCGGATGCCCTTGCCCGCCAGAAACTCCGGGGTGATGTGGGTGACGTCCTTGAACACATATTCGGGGGTGATGAGCATAGTATTTCTCCCTGCAATGAAAATAGGGGAGCCTGCAATACAGGCTCCCCTACATCGGCGTTAGCAACGCGTTTGAAATCTAAAGCAACAATGCGATTCCAAGCAGTTAATTACTTGAACTTACGCTTGCGGGCTGCTTCGGACTTCTTCTTGCGCTTAACAGACGGCTTCTCGTAAGCCTCGCGCTTACGGACCTCTGCGAGCACACCGCTGCGAGCGGTGCTGCGCTTGAAGCGACGCAGTGCGCTTTCCAGCGACTCGCCCTCTTTAACACGAATTTCCGACATCTTATTCCCTCCCTTGGACCGTGAGGCAGGAATTTCGTTGTTACATGGTAACTAACAGTAGACAGTATAGCGCATTTTCATGCGTTCGTCAACCTTTTTCAGAAAGTTTTTTTGAAAAACCTCTCCGTCAGCGCTCCGCGCTGCCACCTCCCCTACCGAGGGGAGGCCTTGGCAGTCGGGCATAGCGCCATAGATACGCCTGAGAGTCTTCTTTCAGAAAGTCTCAGCGCGAGCTTTTCCCAAAAGCTCAGCCCTTGACAGCCAGATTGACCAGACGGCCCTTGACGTAGATCTCCTTGACCACGGTCTTGCCGGACAGAGCCTCGGCGACAGCCGGGTCAGCCTTTGCGGCGGCGATGGCGTCCTCAGAGGTGATGTCTGCGGCCACCTTCAGACGGGCCTTGACCTTGCCGTTGACCTGTACTGCGATCTCAACCGTGCTCTCAACGCACTTGGCCTCCTCGTACTTGGGCCAGGGGTAGTAGGCCAGCTGCTCGTCGTGGCTGTGGCCCAGCTTCTCCCACAGCTCCTCGGTCATGTGGGGAGCGAACGGGTTCAGCAGCTGGACAACGGTCTCGAACTCGGCTCTGGTAGCGCCGCCGTTGTCGTACAGGGCGTTGACCAGAGTCATGAGCTGTGCAATGGCGGTGTTCATCTTCAGGCCCTCGATGTCAGCGCCCACCTTCTTGATGGTCTGGTGCATCAGAGTCTCCAGCTGGGGACGATAGCCCTCGCCCTCCACCAGCTTGTCGGACAGAGCCCACACGCGGTCGAGGAAGCGGTTGCAGCCGGCGATGGCAGAGGTCTGCCAGGGTGCGGCCTGCTCGAAGTCGCCCATGAACATCTCGTACAGACGCATGGTGTCGGCACCGTACTGGTCCACGACCTCATCGGGGTTGATGACATTGCCCAGAGATTTGGACATCTTGACGATGGGGTGGCGGGCCATCTCACCGTACTTCTCTTCCAGAGCCTTCTCGGCGGCCTTCTGGCTGCCGTACTCCTTCAGCAGCTTCTCCTGTTCCTCAGCGGGCAGATTGACGAAGCTGTGGGGGTTCAGGCCCAGGATCATGCCGTGGGCCGTGCGCTTCTGATAAGGCTCTGCGGTGGGCACGACACCGATGTCGTACAGGAACTTATGCCAGAAACGGCTGTAGAGCAGATGCAGGGTGGTATGCTCCATGCCGCCGTTGTACCAGTCCACCGGAGACCAGTATTCCAGCGCCTCTTTGGAAGCGAGGGCGTCCTTGCAGTGGGGGTCCATATAGCGCAGGAAGTACCAGGAAGAACCGGCCCACTGAGGCATGGTGTCGGTCTCGCGGGTCGCGGGGCCGCCGCAGCAGGGGCAGGTGGTCTTGACCCAGTCGGTGTGGCGGGCCAGCGGAGACTCACCGTCGGGACCCGGCTCAAAGTCGGTGATGTCGGGCAGGGTCAGAGGCAGGCTGCTCTCGGGCAGGGGCTGCCAGCCGCACTTCTCGCACTTGACCATGGGGATAGGCTCGCCCCAGTAGCGCTGACGGCTGAACACCCAGTCGCGGAGCTTGTAGTTGACCTTATCCCGGCCCTTGCCGTTGGCTTCCAGCCACTCGATCATCTTTTTCTTGGCGTCGGTGACAGACAGGCCGTCCAGGAAGCCGGAGTTGACCAGCGTACCGGTGGCCACGTCGGTGAAGGCAGCCTCGTCGAGGTTGGAGGGGGTATTGCCCTTGACGACCTCGATGATGGGCAGGCCAAACTTCTTTGCGAACTCCCAGTCGCGGGTATCGTGGGCAGGCACGGCCATGATGGCACCGGTGCCGTAGGTAGCCAGAACGTAGTCGGAGATGAAGATGGGGATCTCCTTGTCGTTGACAGGGTTGATGCCCCTGACGCCTTCCAGCTGGACGCCGGTCTTTTCCTTGTTCAGCTCACTGCGCTCGAAGTCGCTCTTGCGGGCAGCCTCGGCCTGATAAGCCTTGACGGCGTCGGCATTCTTGATGATGCCCTTTTCCAGCCACTCCTTGAGGATGGCGTGCTCGGGAGAGACGACCATGTAGGTAGCGCCGAACAGGGTGTCGCAGCGGGTGGTGTAGACGGTCAGGGTGTCGCCGGCGGTGGTGCCGAAGTTGACCTCTGCGCCGTGGCTGCGGCCGATCCAGTTCTTCTGCTGGGTGGCGACGCGCTCGATGTAATCCAGACCGTCCAGACCGTCGATGAGCTTGTCCGCGTAGGCGGTGATCTTCAGCATCCACTGGCTCTTGACGCGGTGGACGACCTCGCTGCCGCAGCGCTCGCAGACGCCGTTGACGACTTCCTCGTTTGCCAGCACGCACTTGCAGCCGGTACACCAGTTGACGTTCATTTCCTTCTTGTAGGCGAGGCCCTTCTTGTACAGCTGCAGGAAGATCCACTGGGTCCACTTATAATACTCGGGGTCGGTGGTGTTGATCTCACGGTCCCAGTCGAAGGAGAAGCCCAGTGCCTTGAGCTGCTCCCGGAAGTGGTCAACATTCTTCTTGGTGACGATGGCCGGATGGATGTGGTTCTTCATGGCGAAGTTCTCGGTGGGCAGGCCGAAAGCGTCCCAGCCCATCGGGTAGAGCACGTTATAACCGTTCTGGCGGCGCTTGCGGCTCACGACATCCAGCGCAGTGTAGCTGCGGGGATGGCCGACGTGCAGGCCCGCGCCCGAGGGATACGGGAACTCCACCAGTGCATAGAACTTGGGCTTCTTGTGGTCGATCTCAGCGTGGAAGGTCTTTTCGTCCTCCCACACCTTCTGCCACTTGGCCTCCACGGCCTTGTAATCATACTTCATTTTTGTAATCAGCTCCAGACTTTTTCTAAAACAATACCAATGATATATGACAAACTCAGCAATACTCTACGTGTTCAACCTCTCCGTCACGCCTGCGGCGTGCCACTGCCCGGGTTGCGGCACCCAGCATCCGCAGCGCTTTGCTTGCGTCTTGCTGGCCGCGGCCCCAACAGCGACTCCCTGTTTCCGCCACTGGCGGCGGTCGTCGTTGTTGCTCCTATCGAGGGGAGGCTTTGGCATTCCGTAAAGCTTTATCTCTTCGCCAGAGGCTCCCCTCGCTAGGGGAGCTGTCGAGCGAAGCGAGACTGAGAGGTTGACTCAGGGCATCCGAGCTGTTTTCTTACAGACTGTTATCCGGGGTCAGGTACTCCGAGATGTCGATGGGTTCACCGTCGGCCCACAGGTGCTCGAGGTCGTAGTAGGTGCGGGTGTTGGGAACGAAGACGTGGACGATGACGCTGGAATAGTCCAGCAGCACCCAGTTCTTGGAGTCAAAACCCTCCGTGGTGTGGGGCTCGATGCCGCTCTGGGAGAGCTCATACTCCACCTCGTCGGCCAGAGAACCCACCTGGGTGGTGGAGGTACCGGAGGCGATGACGAAGTAGTCGGTGAGGACGGTCAGGCTGTCCACCTTGAGCACCCGCACGTCCTGAGCCTTCTTCTTGTCGAGGATCTTTGCGATCTCAATAGCAAGGGTCTTGCTGTCGATGTTCTTATCCATAGATTTTTCTCCTTATCATTGTCCGGCCGGCTGACCGTCGGTGGTGGTAGCGCCCGCCACGTCGGTGTTGCCGCCGAGGATGGCGTCGTCCGACTCCTTATCCAGCTGGCCCACGAACTGGACGTTGGCGCTGGTGGAGGCGGTGCCGTGGGGCCAGTCGTTGGTCACGAGGTTCAGCTCGCTGGCGCTCACCGGGCCGGTATAGCTGCGGAAATAGGTGTTGAGCAGCTCTGCGATGGAGCCGGCGTCCGGCACCACGCAGGAGTAGCCGTCAAAGGTATCGGTCACGCCGACATTCGGCACACCCATGAAAACGGGGGTCTGTGCCAGCATGATGTTGGCGCTGTCGATGCGGGTGAAGGACACCAGCATCTTTGCGATGGTGGTCAGGTCCATATCCGTGTGGATATAGTTGTTGAAGACGAGGGGCAGCTGGTTGAGCACATCGGTGATGCCCATGCTGCGCACCCGCTTGAACAGACCGGCGTAGAAGTAGCGCTGCATGTTCAGGCGGTCGATGTCGGAGTTGGAGTAGCCCTGACCGTGGCGGCAGCGGACGAAGAACTCCGCCGATGTGCCGTCCAGATTGCGGTAGCCCTGCTTGAGGGCGCTGCCCGCAAAGGACATATCGTGGGGGATATAGACCTCGATGCCGCCGAAGTTGTCCACCATCTCCACCAGAGCCTGCATATCCACCGTCACGTAGTAATCGACGGGCAGCTTGTACTGGTCGTAGATGACCTCCGCCAGAGCGGCAACGCTGCCGCCGTTGGAGAGGGCCACGGAGTTTATCTGGTAGTTGGTGGCGGCGTAGGTCTTACCGTTGGAGAGGGCGACCTTGCGGCTCTTGGTACACACGAGGCTGTTGCGGGGGATCTGGAGCATCCGCAGCGCGCCGCCCTTGATGTCGAACTGGCAGTAGAGGATCATGTCCGTCATGCCGTCGTTGGAGGTGGGGTCGTTGGAGTAGTTGCGGCCTTCCTCATAGTCGATGCCGCAGACGAGGATGTTGACCACATCGCCCTTGTACTCCTCAAGGGTCTGTATTTCCTCGGTGATGGAGGGGGCGTCCTCCTCCGGACGGAGGTTCTCTTCCACCCTGCCCACCATACCGACGGCATACACCACCACGCCCGAGATGACGGCCAGCACCGCCAGCGTCACAGCCAGCGGGAGCCAGAGCGGGGTCTTTTTCTTCTTTTTGCGGCGGCGGGGAGGCTCATGGCCGCCCGCAGGGGTCGAACGGCGGGGAGGCTTTGCGCCGCCGCTGCCGCCCGCGCGGCGGGGAGGCTCTGCGGGGGCGGGCTTTTCCTCTGCAAAGAAGTCCGGCTGGGCAGGCTGCACGGGCCGGGATGCAGGAGCCTTTTCGGCCCGCCGCTCCGTCGGGCGGTTGAGTGAACGGTCTGTCTTGATATGACGCGGAGTCTGACTCATTCCATCTTATTCCTTCCAAGCGTTTTGGGGAGTCGGCTGTTGGCCGAAAAACTCCTGTTCAGGGTTTTGTACTCTTTAGTATACCATTCTTCCCCACGATTCGCAATCAGCATTCTTTCTTCTGATGGGCCAGGATGTCCTCATAGGCGGCAGCGGACTGGGGGTCCAGCGGCTTGCCCTGGGAGAGGACGAATTCGTTGGTCTGTTTCAGCGCAGCCAGCATGGCGGCGTCGAGGTCTTTCATTTCCAGCTTCCGCAGTTTGCCGACGCCCGGCCAGTCCCGCTCTTTGCTGGTCATGTCGGCCAGGTAGACCACCTTGTCCAGCTTCGACATCCCGGCCTTGCCCGCCGTGTGGCAGGCGATGGCGGAAAGGATAGCCTCATCCTCCACGCCCCACCGGGTGCGGGCGAGGATGGCCGCGCAGATGCCGTGCCAGACAGAGGCAGGCCGCTCTTCCCCGCCCTCGGCGTACTGGGGATACTGCCGCATCAGTTCCCGCATCTCATCCTTGGAGATCTCTTTGGCCGAGTCGTGGAGCAGGGCGGCCAGCGCAGCCTTGTCCTCATCGACGCCGTAGCGCTTCGCCAGCCTGACGGCCATTTTTTTCACATTCAGGGTGTGCTCATAGCGCTTGTCACTCAGCCGGCTGCGCACAAGCTCTTTTGCCTGTTTCTGATTCATTTGTGACTTCGTCTCCTTTGGTGTACAGCCCCTCGCGCCGGATGACCCGGCGCACCGAGGCCGGAAGCTCGTTTTCACATTCCTCACCGGCGGCGAGGCGGGTGCGGAGGACGCTGGACGCCATGGGCAGCGCCTCCACCGGCGCGAACAGGATGCGCGCACCGGAAGCGTCCAGCTGCCGGGCCTTGGCGTGGAGAGCCGGGTCGTCGCCGATATTCCGGCTCGTGACCACCAGATGGGCCAGACGAAGGATGTCCTCCCAGCGGTGCCACCCGTCGAAGCGCAGCAGCATATCGCTGCCGATGGCGAGGTACAGCTCATCGCCGGGATTCTCCCGGGCCAGCTTTTCCAGCGTGAGGACGCTGTAATTCTTCCGGCCCTGCTCCGCCTGCTCCACCTCCCAGCCGCTGACCTCGAGGCCGAAGCCCATCTCCCGGGCCAGCTCCGCAAAGCAGCCGCACATCTCCACCCGGAGCGGGCCGGGGGCGGATGTCCCCTGCTTGAAGGGGGAGACGCCTGCCGGCATGACCACCACGCGGTCCGGGCAGACCCGGGCAGCGGCGGCGCGGAGGTTGTTCAGGTGGCCGTAGTGGGGCGGGTCGAAGGAGCCGCCGTAAAGCAGGATACGCATTACTTCAGCAGGTCGGCGTAGGCGCTGTCCTTCTTTTTCTGGAGGTAGAGCACGAACTTGGAGCCGATGACCTGCACGCAGTCGGCGCCGGTGGCCTCGGCCAGCTTGACGGAAGCCTCGCGGGCGTTGTACATGCTGCTCTCAAGCACCTTGAGCTTGATGAGCTCCCGGGCGTCGAGGCAGTCCTTCACGCCCTGGATCATGGTCTCGTCGATCTCACCCTTGCCCACGATAAAAACGGGGTCCATGGTGTTTGCCTTGCCGCGCAGAATGGCGCGCTGTTTGCTCGTCAGCATAATAGTTTCTCCTTTATGATTCGTTTTATTTTCGGTCAAATGGCTTTGCGCTCCGCGCGGGGGCAGAGCGCTTTTTCATTAGGGCTAATGGTTCTCGAAATACTTCTCGCGCCTGTGCGCGGGGCGGGTTTTATTCTTTCGGTCAAATGGCTTGCGCTCCGCGCGGGCCAGAGGCAGGGAGGGGTGTTTCGACTCCCCCCTCCCTACCTCTGGACTCCACTCTCCCCACAACGAGTTAAGGGCTGCTCGCCCTTAACGATTCCGAAGAAGTGGGCTCCAAGCAAAAATGCTGGAGATTCGTGCATTCGCACGAAGATCTCTTAACCGCATTTTCGCTCTCCGCCGATTTGCTGCTTCGCAGCAGACTTTATGCCCTTGCTGAACGTAAAGTTCTGCGAAAGCGTAACACCATCGGCGGAGCCGTAAACCGGAGAAGCCCAAAAAATGCGTTTAGCGAAGCGGCTAGCATTTTTGGGCTTCGACAACCCCTTCGGGGTCTGAAAGGGGCGAGCAGCCCCTTTCTCGTGGGTCCAGCGCGTCGAAATCGCTGGTGGTTTTCTGGTTCTCTTTTGACATCAAAAGAGAACAATCAGCCTTAATGAAAAAGCGCTCTACCCCGCGCACAGGCGCGAGAAGCTGGTGCTTTTCTGGTTCTCTTTTGGCGCGCAAAAGAGAACCTTACTCCGCCTTCAAAAATTCCGGCAGCTCCTTCTCCATCTCCGCCAGCGCATTTCCGCGGTGACTGATGGCGTCCTTCTCATCGGGAGTCAGCTGGGCATAGCTGCGGCCCTCCGAGTTGGGGCGCTTGTCCGTCTTGCCCACACCGCACTCGTCGGGGATGAAGAGCGGGTCGTAGCCGAAGCCGTAGTCCCCGGCCAGCCGCTCGAAGGCGACGCGGCCCGGGCATTCGCCCCGGCAGGTGAGGTGCTGGCCGGTGGGCAGGATGAAGCAGACCGCCGCCACGAACTTCGCGCCGCGCTGCCCCGCCGGGATGTCCTTCATCTTCTCGAGGAGCTTGTCGTTGTTGGCCTCGTCGTCGCCGTGGTGGCCGCAGTAGCGGGCGCTGTAGACGCCGGGGGCGCCGTCCAGCGCGTCCACGCAGAGGCCAGAATCGTCGGCGATGGTGGGCAGGCCGCTGGCCTTGCAGATGGTCTCGGCCTTGATGAGGGCATTGGCCTCAAAGGTAGTGCCGGTCTCGTCCGGCTCGATGGTGATGCCAAGCTCCTTCTGGCTGACCACCTCGTGGCCCTGAGCCTCGAGGATGCGCCGCAGCTCGCGGAGCTTTCCGGCGTTGCCGGTGGCTGCACAAATCTTCATAAGATTGCTCCTTAATGCTTCCATCCCGTGCGGGGGATGAGCTCTTCCACAAAGCCCTCCGGGGTGAAGGGGATGAGGTCGTCGATGCCCTCGCCCACGCCGATGAACCGCACCGGCAGACCGAGGCGCTGCTTGACGGCCACCACGCAGCCGCCCTTGGCCGTACCGTCGAGCTTGGTCAGGATGATGCCGGTGGCGTCAGCAGCCTTGCAGAATTCCTTCGCCTGACTGATGGCGTTCTGGCCCGTGATGGCATCCAGCACCAGCAGGGTCTCGAGGCTGGCTTCGGGAGCGGCCTTCCTGACGCTGCGGCTGATCTTGGACAGCTCGCTCATCAGGTTCGACTTGTTGTGAAGACGTCCGGCCGTATCGGCGATGACCATGTCATAGCCCCGGGCGGTGGCGGACTTCACGGTGTCGAAGATGACGGCGGCGGGGTCTGCGCCCTCGCCGGCCTTGACGATCGGCACACCGGCGCGGCCCGCCCAGATCTCCAGCTGCTCGCTGGCAGCGGCGCGGAAGGTGTCGCCTGCGGCCAGCATGACCTTTTTGCCCTGACGGGTGTAGTAGTCGGCCAGCTTTGCGATGCTGGTGGTCTTGCCCACGCCGTTGACACCGATGACGAGGATGACGGCGGGATGGCCGTCCAGCGCCATTTCAGCTTCCGGGCGCATCTCGTCGGCGATGATGTCGCGCAGAGCGTCAGCCGCCTGTTCGCCGGTCTTGAGGCCCTTTTCCTGCACGCGGTCGCGGAGGGCGTCCACCAGCTTCATGGCGACGTCGCCGCCCACGTCGGCGAGGATGAGCTGTTCTTCCAGCTCATCGTACAGGTCGTCGTCGATCTTGCTGCCGGTGAGGGTGTTCAGGATGTTGCCCCAAAAGCCCGTGCGGGTCTTTTCGAGGCCGTCTTTCATTTTGTCCTTTTCTTTTTTGCCAAATCCAAAGAGTCCCATGGGTTCTCTCCTTTTTCAGGTTTTATGCTCTTTTTTAGCTTATCCTTCGTACAACCTCTCAGTCGGGCTTGCGCCCGCCAGCTCTCCTGGTAGGGGAGCCTCTGGCGTGCCGGTCAGGCTCACGCGGGACGAGAGAAGTTTTTCGTATCGGAAACAGTAGTGCCCTGTTGTCAAGGTCAACGGATGCTAACCTCTGTAGCAAGGCCCGGCATTTTATGCCCAATCAGACTTTCAGCGGCCAGCTCAAAGTTTCCCGGTCTGCCAATGGCTCCCCCTCTGGGGGCAACGGCGACGACCGCCGCCAGTGGCGGAAACAGGGAGTCGCTGTTGGGGCCGCGGCCAGCAAGACGCAAGCAAAGCGCTGCGGATGCTGGGTGCCGCAACCCGGGCAGTGGCATCGCGCAGCGATGACGGAGAGGTTCAATTCCATCTTATTATACCTACGAAACCAGTTCCGCGTCAACCTGTTCCAAATCGAGTTTGAGCAGTTTGGAGACGCCGTCCTCCTGCATGGTGACGCCGTAGAGGACGTTGGCGGCCTCCATGGTGCCGCGGCGGTGAGTGATGACGATGAACTGGGTCTTATCGCTCACCCGGCGCAGATACTGCGCAAAGCGGACGACATTGGCGTCATCCAGCGCGGCCTCGATCTCGTCGAGGATGCAGAAGGGCGCGGGGTTGACGGCGAGGATGGCGAAATAGATGCTGATGGCCACCAGCGCCTGCTCGCCGCCGGACAGGGCTTCCAGGTTCTTGATGACCTTGCCCGGCGGGGCCACCCGGATGCCGATGCCGCAGGAGAGCACGTCGCTTTCATCTTCCAGCACAAGGCTGGCCTCGCCGCCGCCGAACAGTTCGGTAAAGACGCGGCCAAAGTTCTCGTTGATGGCCCGGAAGCTGTCGGTGAAGATGTCTTTCATCTGGCCCGACAGGCTGGTGATCATCCTGGTCAGCTCGTTCCTGCTGCCCTCGACGTCCTCCACCTGAGCGCGGAGGGTGTCGTAGCGGGCCTTGACCTCCTGATACTCCTCGATGGCGCTGACGTTGACGTTGCCCAGAGCGCGTATCTTTCCCCGCAGGTCGGCCACCTGCGCCCGGAGGACGTTCACGTTCTCGAACTCCACGCAGAGCTCTTCGGCCTGAGAGAGGGTCAGCTGATACTCGTCCCAGAGCTTCGCGGCCATCTGGTCGTATTCGCCCTCGGCGGCGGCTTTCCGCTCTGCCAGACGGGCCATCTCGCGGCCCATCTCTTCCCGCTCATCGGCGGCGGTGCGGCCTTTTGCAAGAGCCTCCGTCTCGTCCTTCTGGCAGAGCAGGCGCTTCTCGGTGTCCTCGCGTATCTCGGCCTCTTTTGCCGCGATGAGCGCGGTGCTGTCGGTCTTGGCCCGGCGGATGGCCTCGATCTCTTCCTGACAGGCCCCGCTGCGGGCAGCGAGGGCGGTGAGGCTCTCTTCCAGCGCGGCGCGGCGGCTCTCGGCATCTCTGGCCTGTTTTTCCAGCGCTTCGATCTGGCTGCGGGCCAGCTCGGCGTCCTTCTGACGGGCCAGCTGCTCCATCCGCTTGGCGCTCAGGCGCTCGGCGAGGCTCCGCTGCTGTGCAAGGAAGGCGTCGTCGCCCTCGGCGATGCGTTCCAGCTCGGCCGTCCGCGTCTCGATGTCGGCGGCAAGGGCTTCTTCCTGCTTTGCGGCGTCTTCGGCACGGGCGCGGGCGGCGTCCAGCTGGGCTTTCCGCCGCTCCATCTCATCCTGACGCCCGGCGAGCGCTGCTTCCGACTGCTCCACAGCCGCCTCGAGGCGTTTCTGTTCGGCCTCGGCGCGGATGCGGTCATTGGCCGCCGTAATGATCTCACTCTCGGTGGCGGTCAGCTCTGCGGCCAGCGCATCCACCTGCGTTTTCAGCTCGTCGGTGCGGTCCTGCGCCGCGAGGCAGTCCTTCTGGAGTTTGGCGGCCCTGACGCGCAGCTCTTCCATCTCCTGCTTGCGGGTGAACAGGCCCGCCGACCGCTGGACGCTGCCGCCGGTGAAGCTGCCGCCCGCGTTGATGACCTGACCGTCCAGCGTGACCACCTTGTTGTGGTAGCCCAGCTCCCGGGCCACACGGGAGGCTTCGTTGATGTCGTCCACCACCACGATGCGGCCCAGCAGATTCGACACGATGTTCGCATAGCGGGGGTCGGCCTTGACGAGGCTGGACGCCAGCCGGGCCGAACCGGAGAGATTCCCCCGGAAAAAGCCGGGCTGAACGGTGTCCAGCGGCAGGAAGGTGGCGCGGCCCGCGTTCTCGCTGCGGAGCAGGGCGATGCCGGCCTTGGCAGCGGCTTCGTTCTCCGCCACGATGTTCTGCAGCGCGCCGCCCAATGCCGTTTCAATGGCGACTTCCCGCCCCGGCTCGACGCTCAAAATCGACGACACCGGCCCGATGATGCCCCGCAGGCGGCGGGCCGACGCGGCCCGCATGACCGTCTTGACCGAGTTCTGGTAGCCGTCCATGTTCTTTTCCAGCTCTTTCAGCACGCCGAGGCGCTGACGGGCGGCGTCCAGTTCACGGCCAAGCTTCTGCTCGGCGGCGTCGGCCTCATTGAGGGCGGCGCGGCGGCCTTTCAGCTTGAGCTCCACACCGGCCTTCACGTTTGCCAGCTGCTTTTCGTTCTCGGCCAGCATCTTCCGGTACTCGATGGTATCGGCCAGATCCTGCTTTGCCTCGTCCCGCTGGGCCTCGAGGGCCTCGGTGTTCTCGGCGAGGGCGGGCAGCTGCTCCTGCGCGGCCTGAGCGGCGGCTTCGGCGGCGGCTTTCGCCACCTGTGCCTCGGTACGCTTCGCCGTCAGGTCGGCCGCCTCAGTCCGCAGGATGTCCCGGCGGGCACCGCTGGCGTTGTTCTCGCTGGTCAGACGCAGGAGTTCTGCGTCCAGTCCGGCCAGCTCTGCGGCCAGCTTCTCCCCTGCCGCTGCCATGGACCGGGCCACGGCGCGGTGGCGTTCCAGCGCGGCGGCAGACTCGGTGCTGTCCTGCTCGCCTGCGGCGATGTCCTCCCGCAGTGCGGCAGCACTCTCCTCGTTGCGGGCGATGTCGTTTTCCAGCACAGCGATTCGGCTGTCACTGCCGGAAAGCTCTTCTGTGATGCTGCGAATATCCCCATTCAGGCGCTCGACGGCAATGGTCAGCTGCTGTGCCTGCATACGGATCTTCTCAGCCTCGGCCTCGGCGGCTCTGGCCTCCCGGTCAAACCGCTCATACTCGGCCTGAGCGGTCTCATAGTCCCGCACCTGACGGCGGACGGCCTCCCGGGCGCGGTGGACGCCGTCGGTCCAGAGGGTGACTTCCAGCGTCTTCCGCCGGGCGCTGAGCTCGAGGAAGCGCCGGGCCTTCTCGCTCTCTTTTTCCAGCGGGCCGACCCGGGCTTCCAGCTCGTCGAGGATGTCCCGCAGACGCTCGAGGTTCTCTGCCGCCGCGGCCAGACGCCGCTCCGCCTCGTTTTTGCGGTAGCGGTACTTGGCGATGCCGCAGGCTTCCTCGAAAATTTCGCGGCGCTCGCTGCTTTTTGCGGCGACGATCTCCGCGATGCGGCCCTGACCGATGACGGAGTAGCCGTCCCGGCCGATGCCGGTGTCCAGCAGCAGCTCGTAGATGTCCTTGAGGCGGCAGAGCTGGCCGTTGATGGTGTACTCGCTCTCGCCGGAGCGGTAGTATTTGCGGCCGATGACGGCTTCGTCGGCGTCGATGTCCAGCGTGTGGGCGCTGTTGTCCAGCGTCAGGCGCACCATGGCAAAGCCCATGGCTCCCCGGCGGCGGGTGCCGCCGAAGATGACGTCCTCCATCTTTCCGGCAGCGCGAAGCTGGCGGGAGCTGGTCTCGCCCAGCACCCACCGCACCGCGTCTGAGAGGTTCGATTTGCCCGAGCCGTTGGGGCCGACGACGCCGGTGACGCCCTCGTCGAAGCGTATCCTGACCTTATCGGGGAAACTCTTGAAACCTTGAATTTCCAGTTCCTTGAACACCATGTTACTTTTCCTTGATGACGCCCAGCAGTTTCAGGGCCTCGCGGGCGGCGTGCTGCTCCGCCATTTTCTTGCTGCGGCCCTCGCCCCGGGCCACGCAGTCCGAGTTGAACCGGACAGCCACCACAAAGTGCTTGTTGTGGTCGGGGCCGGTCTCCTGCTCCACCACATAGCTCAGCTTCTCTTCGGGATTCTGCTGGACGATCTCCTGCAGGCGGGTCTTGTAGTCGGCCTCGGCGTGCTTGCCCTCGGTGATGAAGGGCAGGATGAAGTTCTTTGCCACCTCCATGCCGCCGTCGAGGTAGAGGGCGGCGATGAGGGCTTCAAAGGCGTCCGACACGACGCTGGGGCGGGTGCGGCCGCCGCAGTGCTCTTCGCCCCGGCCCAGACGCAGGTAATCGCCGAGATTGATCTCCTGAGCGAACTGGAACAGTGCGCCCTCGCTGACGAGGCTGGAGCGGATGCGGGTCAGATCGCCCTCGGGGCGGTCGGCGTAGGCGTGGAACAGGTAGTCCGCCGAGACGATCTGCAGCACGCTGTCGCCCAGAAACTCAAGCCGCTCGTTGTGTTTGACGGGCGGGCGGGTCTCGTTGGCGTAGCTGGTGTGGGTGAGCGCCGTTTCCAGCAGCTCCGGGTGCTTGAACTTGTAACCAATAATTGTTTCCAACTGATGGCTCATTGATGTTATATCTCCCTTATGTCATTGCTTTTTTATGCCGTTCTTTTTATGAAAAACGTCTTGCAATTATAAGACTCAAAACTGTTTTGCCAAAGGCTCCCCCTCTGAGGAAAGACTTTCCCCGGCCGGGGGAAGATGTCGCGCAAGCGACAAAAAGGGGAATCTGGCCGACTTCAGTCGGCCTGAGAGGGATTCAGTTCGTCCAGCGCAGCCTGCATGGTGCCGCACAGATCGTTCTCCACGCAGATCTTAGCCTGCCGGATGGCGTTCTTGATGCCCTTGGCCTTGGAGGAGCCGTGAGCCTTGATGACCGGCTGCTTTGCGCCCAGGAAGGGTGCGCCGCCGTACTCCTCGCTGTCCATCTGGTGCTTGAGGTCGGACACGCTGTCCTTCAGCAGCAGATAGGCCAGCTTGCCGCCCAGGTTCTTGAGGAACATTCCCTTGAGCATCCCCAGCAGCATCTTGGCGACGCCCTCGGTGAGCTTGAGGATGACGTTGCCGGTGAAGCCGTCGCAGACGACCACGTCCACATCGCCGTTCGGTACGTCACGGGGCTCGATGTTGCCCACGAAGCGGATGCCCGGGATGGTCTTGAGCAGCTGATGGGCTTCTTTGAGCATCGGGGTACCCTTGCTCTCCTCGGCACCGTTGTTGGCCAGCGCCACGCTGGGGGAGGTGCGGCCCTCCACCTTGTTCACGTAGCAGCTGCCCATGACGGCGAAAGCGGCCAGCATCTCGGGGCGGCACTCGACATTCGCGCCGCAGTCCAGCAGCAGATACGCCTTGTTCTTGGCCGGCACCATGGTGGCCAGCGCCGGGCGCTTGATGCCCCGCAGGGTGCGGACGATGAGGCTTGCGCCCACATGGAGCGCGCCGGTGCTGCCGGCGGAGACGAAGGCGTCGCCTTTGCCCTCTTTGAGCATATTCAGGCCCACGACGATGGAGGAATCCTTCTTCGTGCGGATGGCCCTGGCCGGCTCGTCGCACATCTCGATGACCTCAGTGCAGTTCACCAGCTCGATGCCGTCCAGAGAGATGTTATTGTCGGCGGCGGTCTTGCGGACAAGGGCCTCGTCGCCCACGCCGATGAGCTGGACGCCGTATTCCTTCACGGCAGCAGCCGCGCCTTCCAGCACGGCCAGGGGGGCGTTGTCGCCGCCCATCATATCTACGATGATCTTCATAGGTTTTTCTCCCTTCTTGGGGGATAACCTCTCCGTCACGCCTGCGGCGTGCCACCTCCCCTACCGAGGGGAGGCCTTGGCATTCCGGAAAGCTTTTCCTCTTCGCCAGAGGCTCCCCTCGGTAGGGGAGCTGTCGAGCGAAGCGAGACTGAGAGGTTATCCATCTTACAGAGAATTTTCCTCCAGCCACTGCTGGAAGCTGGCCACGGCCCGTTCGGCCACGGCCATGTAACGCAGGCGCTTGTCACGGGGGCGCTGGTCCTCCGGCAGCGGGGGCAGGATGCCCATGTTCGCGCCCATGGGCTGGAAGTGCTTGTTCTCGGTGGTGAGATACTGGATGAGCGCACCGCACATGGTGTCGATGGGCGGTGCGGGCAGCTCTTTGCCCTCGAGACGGGCGTAAATGTTCCGCGCCGCCAGCAGGCCGCAGGCCGCGCTCTCCATATAGCCCTCGAAGCCGGTGATCTGGCCTGCAAAGAAGACGTTGGGGTGCTCTTTGAGGCAGAGCCCTGCGCTCAGCACCCGGGGTGCGTCGAGGAAGGTGTTGCGGTGCATGACGCCGTACCGGACGAACTCGGCGTTCTCGAGGCCGGGTATCATGCTGAACACCCGCTTCTGCTCGCCCCATTTCAGGTTTGTCTGGAAACCCACGATGTTATACAGGGTCCGCTCCTTATTTTCGGCCCGGAGCTGGACGTTGGCCCAGGGGCGGTGGCCGGTGCGGGGGTCGATGAGGCCCACCGGGCGCAGGGGGCCGAACCGCATGGTGTCGGCACCCCGGGCCGCCATGATCTCGATGGGCATACAGCCCTCGTAGACCGTGACGGTATCAGCCTTCTTGCCGTGGGCATCGGGGTCGGGCTGTGCGCCCTGCTCGGCGCCCGCGTCGAACTCATGGAGCGGAGCTCGCTCTGCCGAGGCCAGCGCGGCGTGGAATGCCTCATACTCGGCCTTGTTGAAGGGACAGTTGAGATAGTCGGCCTCGCCCCGGTCGTAACGGGAGGCGGCAAACACCTTCTCATAGTCGAGGCTCTCCGCCGTCACGATGGGGGCCACGGCGTCGTAGAAGTGGAGGCGCTCGTCGCCGGTCAGGCGGCCGATCTCATCCGCCAGCGCACCGTCGGTCAGGGGACCGGTGGCCACGAGGATGGGCGCGCTCTCGTCGATGTGCTCCACCCGCTCCCGGTGAACGGTGATATTCGGCTCAGCCTCCACCATCCGGGTGACTTCGGCGCTGAAGGTGTCGCGGTCCACAGCCAGCGCACCGCCTGCGGCCACGCGGGCCGCCTCGGCGGCGTTCAGGAGCTGACTGCCCATCCGGCGCATCTCCTCTTTCAGCAGTCCGGAGGCGGAGTCCAGACGTTCGGCTTTCAGGCTGTTGGAGCAGATGAGCTCCGCGAAGCCCTCGCTCTTGTGGGCCGGGGAGAAGTGAGTGGGCTTCTGCTCGTAGAGCTCCACCTGCACGCCTTTGCCCGCCAGCCAGAGGGCGGCTTCGCAGCCTGCCAGACCGGCACCTAAAACAGTAACTTTATAGTTGCTCATTTAATATCCCTTTCATCTTACTTCAAGCCCGAGGCAGTCAGCGGAGGCTTCCCCGCCCTGCCAAGGGCTCCCCTCGATAGGGGAGCTGTCTGCGAAGCAGACTGAGAGGTTTACTCCTTATTTAGTCTTTCTTCGGCACCGGCATCTCAAAGTCGCAGCCCTCTTTTGCGCAGTAGAGCTTAGAGCCCTTGCGGAACAGGGTGGAGCCACACTTCTCGCACTTGACGGCCACCGGCATATCCCAGGTCATGAAGTCGCAGTCGGGGTAGCGCTCACAGCCGTAGTAGATGCGGCCCTTGGCGCTCTTGCGCTCCAGCATACGGCCCTTGCCGCACTTGGGGCAGATGCCGCCGGTGTCCTTCACGAGGCGCTTGGTGCCGCGGCACTCGGGGAAGCCGCTGCAGGCCAGGAACTTGCCGTACTTGCCCACCTTGATGACCATGGGACGGCCGCAGAGGTCGCAGACCTCGCTGGACGGCTCGTCCGGCACCTTGACCTTCTTGCCTTCCATGTTCTTCTCGGCCTGCTCGAGGCTGGCGGCGAAGCCCTTGTAGAAGTCGTCCACGGTCTTGTGCCAGTCCGTCTTGCCGCTCTCGACCTTATCGAGGTTCTTCTCCATCTCTGCCGAGAAGTCCACGTCCACGATGTGGGGGAACTGCTCCAGCATCAGGCCGTCCACGGCCCGGCCCAGCAGGGTGGGCTTGAGCTTCTTCTGCTCCCGCTCCACATAGCCGCGGTCGATGATGGTGGTGATGATAGGGGCGTAGGTGGAGGGACGGCCGATGCCGTTCTCCTCCAGCGCCTTGATGAGGGTGGCTTCGGTGTAGCGGGCGGGGGGCTGGGTGAACTTCTGCTCGCTCTTCAGCTCCCGCAGCTTGAGCACCTGACCCTCCTCGAGGGGAGGAAGGCTGGTCTCCTTCTTTTCCTTCTCGTCGGTGGCCTCTTCGTACAGGGCGGTGAAACCGTCGAAGGTGACCGTGTAGCCGCTGGCCTTGAAGCGGTAGCCGCCGGCATAGACGGTGACGGACACGGTGTCCTGCTGGCAGTCCGCCATCTGGCTGGCCATGAAGCGGCTCCAGATCATCCGGTAGAGCTTGGCGGTATCGCCGCTGATGCTCTTGTCCACCTCGTCGGGGGTCAGGCCCGGCACAGAGGGACGGATGGCCTCATGGGCGTCCTGCGCTGCCGTGGCGCTCTTGGTCTTCCAGGTGCGCTTGTAGGGGCAGATATAGCTCTCGCCGTAGGCCCCGGCGATGTACTCTCTGGCAGCTGCCACAGCCTCGTCGGAGATGCGGAGGCTGTCGGTACGCATATAGGTGATGAGGCCCATGGTGCCGTGGCCGGCGATGTCCACGCCTTCGTACAGGGTCTGGGCAGCCCGCATGGTGCGGGTGGCCGTGAAGCCCAGACGGCGGGATGCCTCCTGCTGCAGGGTACTGGTGATGAAGGCCGGGGTGGGCTGCTTCGCGCGCTTGCCCTTTTTCAGTTCGCCCACGGTGTACTCGGCCCCCTCGAGGCCCTTTTCGATGGCGCGGGCCTCGGCCTCAGAGTGCGGCAGGAGCTTTTTTCCCTTGGCGTCGGAGGCCAGACGGGCCGTGAAGCTCTTCCGGCCCACGCCCAGGGTGGCGTCCACGTTCCAGTATTCCTCGGGCTTGAAGGCTTCGATCTCCTTCTCGCGGTCGTCGATGATGCGGACGGCCACGCTCTGGACGCGGCCCGCCGACAGACCGCGCCGGACTTTCCGCCACAGGAAGGGGCTCAGCTTATAGCCCACCAGACGGTCCAGCACACGGCGGGCCTGCTGGGCGTTGAAGAGGTCTTCGTTGATGGCGCGGGGGTGGGCCATACCCTCCTTCACGCCCTTCTTGGTGATCTCATCGAAGGTCACGCGGTTGGGCTCGTGGGGGTCGAGGCCCAGGATGTTGGCCAGATGCCAGCTGATGGCTTCGCCTTCACGGTCCGGGTCGGTCGCCAGCAGCACACCGTCGGAGTGCTTGGCCTTGCTCTTCAGCTCTTTGATGAGCTTTTCCTTGCCTTTGATGCTGATGTATTGCGGCGCATAGTCATGCTCGATGTCGATGCCCAGCTGGGAGGCGGGCAGATCGCGGATGTGGCCCATGCTGGCCGTAACTTCGTAGTCTTTGCCCAGATATTTGCCGATGGTCTTCGCCTTGGCAGGCGACTCCACGATGACGAGTTTTGCCATTACGTTCTTCTCCTATATATAAATCCTCATCAGCCGCTGTGCTCAGGGAAAAGGCGAAGCCCGCCATTTTCCCTGGAAACACTCGTGTGCCGGACTGCCAAGGCCTCCCCTCCGTAGGGGAGGTGGCATCGCGCAGCGATGACGGAGAGGTTATTCCTCTTTAACTTGCGCTTCCTCCGCGCAGAATATACCGTTTGCCCGGCAGGCAGCTCACCCGGCCCGCAAGCTCGAGCTTCATCAGGACGCCCAGCAGCGCCGCCGTGGGCAGACCGCTCTTGACGCCCAGTTCCTCCACGCCCTGCGCCTTTGCGCCGAGACAGGAGAGCACCAGCCGCTCATTTTCACTCAGGGGCCGGGGCGTCTCCCGGGGTGCCGGGGCCGGTCTTGCGGTCTGCAGCCCCAGTGTACCAAATAAATCCGCCGCTGTACAGACCGCTTTTGCGCGTCCGTCCCGCAGAAGGGCATTCGTCCCCGCCGAGGCGGGCGAAAAAATGCTGCCCGGCACGGCGAATACCGGCTTCCCGTACCGCTCTGCGTGGCCCACGGTGGACATGGTGCCGCTCTTTTCCTTGGCCTCCACCACCACCAGCGCCCCGGAGAGGGCCGCGATGAGGCGGTTGCGCTGCAAAAAGCCCACAGCACCCACCGGCTCACTTTCGGGCGGGTACTCGCTGATGACGCAGCCCCGCCTCTCGATGGCCCGGCGGAGTTCCCGGTTGGCGGCGGGGTAGGTCCGGTCGATGGGGACGCCCATCACCGCGATGGTGGGGCAGTTCTCCCCTACCGCCGCCCGGTGTCCGGCACTGTCCAGTCCGTCGGCCAGACCGCTCACGATGATGGCCCCCGCCCGGGCGAGGCCCCGCCCGATGTCCTCTACGGCCCGCAGACCGTATTCGGTGGGCTTCCGGGTCCCCACCATTCCCACAGCGGCAGGCTCATTGAGCCAGCGGGGGTCGCCGGTGCAGTAGAGCACCAGCGGCATATCGGAGATGCGGGAGAAGGCCAGCGGATAGTCCGGGTCGTCATAGGGCAGGATGCGGATGCGCCGGGCCGCGCACCGCCGCGCAAAGGCCCGGTAGTGCTCCGGGGTGTTATCCGGCAGACAGGCGCGCTGGACGGCGGCAGGTCCGGCAGCGGCAGCAAAGGTGTCGGTGTCCCGGGCCTCCCATGCCTCCTGCGCCCCGCCGAAGGCGTCCAGCACGGCTCCGGCCCGCTGGCTGCCAGCGCCCAGCGTCCCCGCCAGCCAGAGCCAGCACAGGAGCGGGTCGGGGGCCGGTTCGGGCGGGAAAAGGCTCAGCTGCCCCTCCCCGGCCCGCGTCACAGGCTCTCCTCCCGGAAATGCCAGAGCAGGATGCTGCCCGCGATGCCGGCGTTCAGGCTCTCGACCCGGTCGGTCATGGGGATGCGGACGGTGCCGGTGCAGGCAGCGATGGTCTCATCGGTGAGGCCCTGACCCTCGCTGCCGATGACGACGCAGACGCCGTCCGGGTAGCTGGACGCCGCCGCACTCAGGGGCTGGGACTGGTAGAGGGCGGCGGCAAGGCAGGTGATGCCCTTCTCCCGCAGCAGGGCGATGGCCTCGGGCATCTTCCCCGCCTCGATGACGGGGATGCGCACCGCTGCGCCCATGGAGGCCCGAAGGGTCTTGGGCGCAAAGACGCTGGCGCAGCCGTCGCTGAGCAGCACGCCGTCAAAGCCGAAGGCCGCCGCAGAGCGGAGCAGCGTTCCCACGTTGCCGGGGTCCTGCACCCGCTCGAGGGCGAGGTAGCGCCCGCCGGTCTTCACCTCTTCTAAGGTATGCACCGGGGTGCGGAAGACGCCGAACACCCCCTGATGGGTTCCCACGTCGGCCAGCTTATCGGCCACATGGTCTTCCACAAGGTAGTGTTCGCCCGGCAGCTCCGAAAGTTCCGGGCATTTTTCCAGCGCCGACTCGGTGCAGAAGAGGGTCTCCAGCTCTGCGCCCCGGCAAAGCTCGGGGCAGAGCTTCCGCCCCTCGGCCAGAAAGCGGCCCTCGGCCCGGCGGAACGCCCCGCTGGACGCCAGACGGCAGGCGTATTTGACTTTTGCGTTTTCCCGGCTGGTGATCTTCTCCATCCGTCTTTCCTCCAACTACCAAAACATACAAAAAGGACGCCCGCGTATTTGATACGCGCGGGCGTCTTTTTTAAGGTCTATTAGGCGTTCTTCACGGTCTCGACCAGAGCTGCGAAGCTCTTGGGATCGTTGATGGCCATCTCGCTGAGCATCTTGCGGTTCAGCTCGATGCCAGCCTTCTTCAGGCCAGCCATGAAGCTGGAGTAGTTCATGCCCAGAGGACGGACAGCGTTGTTGATGCGGCAGATCCACAGGTTGCGGAACTGGCGCTTCTTCATGCGGCGGC
>ERZ837590.737-NODE-737-length-23340-cov-6.389822_pt1 | contig 23340 bp, 20 predicted proteins | sample MGYA00519573_ERZ837590 | MGnify/ENA primary metagenome ERZ837590 (study PRJEB31850, sample SAMEA3708820) | human gut metagenome | biome: human gut; feature: human-associated habitat; material: faeces | place: China | collected 2014 ... | reverse complement strand
CGGATGCTGGAAACGTGTCGGGTTTGTGGAGTTACCTGTGATAGAAACGTCAACGCCTTCTTTCCACATGATAGCTACACCTTCCGGTACACTGTTTGCACCGTAGCAGTTTACTTTTGCACGAAGTCCTTCAGAATAAGCTTTTCTGGATACTTCTTTTACTTCGTTTGTGTATGGATCATACTCTGTCTCAACGAATGTGAAACCGTTGATTCTGGAGATGATCTGTGCAGCGTCTTTACCCAGACCGTTCAGGATAACACGCAGCGGTTTTTTACGAACTTTGTTTGCTTTTTCTGCGATACCGATCGCACCTTCAGCAGCAGCGAAAGATTCGTGACCTGCCAGAAATGCGAAACATTCTGTTTCTTCTTCCAGCAGCATTTTTCCTAAGTTACCATGTCCCAGACCTACTTTACGTGTGTCAGCAACAGAACCCGGAATACAGAAAGACTGAAGACCTTCACCGATTGCAGCAGCAGCATCAGCAGCTCTTCTGCAGCCTTTTTTGATTGCGATTGCAGCACCTACTGTGTAAGCCCAGCAAGCATTCTCAAAACAGATCGGCTGAATGCTCTTGACCTGAGCATATACATCCAGTCCAGCATCTTTTGTGATCTTTTCAGCTTCTTCGATAGAAGCAATTCCGTAACTATTTAAAACAGAATTGATCTTGTCAATTCGTCTCTCATATGATTCAAATAAAGCCATTTCCTGTTACCTCCTCTAATTATTCTTTACGCGGGTCAATAATCTTAACAGCATCAGCTACGCGGCCATACTGACCTTTGGATTTTTCCCATGCAGTATTAGGGTCATCACCTTTTTTGATGAAGTCTGTCATCTTTCCAAGGTTTACGAACTGGTATCCGATGATCAGATCATCAGCATCCAGAGCGATGCCTGTTACATAACCTTCTGCCATTTCAAGGTAACGAGGACCTTTCTTTAATGTACCATACATTGTACCAACCTGTGAGCGAAGTCCTTTACCCAGGTCTTCCAGACCAGCACCTACTGCCAGACCATCTTCAGAGAAAGCACTCTGGCTTCTTCCGTATACGATCTGCAGGAACAGTTCTCTCATAGCGGTATTGATAGCATCACAGACAAGGTCTGTATTCAGAGCTTCCATTACAGTCAGACCCGGCAGGATCTCAGCAGCCATAGCAGCAGAGTGTGTCATACCGGAACATCCGATGGTCTCTACCAGAGCTTCCTGGATGATACCTTCCTTTACATTCAGGCTCAGCTTACATGCACCCTGCTGAGGTGCACACCAGCCTACACCATGTGTAAATCCGGAAATGTCTTTAACTTCTTTTGCCTGTACCCACTTTGCTTCTTCTGGAATTGGAGCAGCGCCATGATGAACGCCCTGTGCAACTGGGCACATTTCTTCTACTTCACGTGAATAAATCATTTTAAGACTCCTTTCAAAAATAAATTGCATATAGTAATTAGCCGCCTCCCTTTTTTGCGATCACAGGAGGCTGCAAAATACTTTCACATTATTTTCTCATAAATCGACGATTTCGTCCAGTCTTTTTTTAACAAACCGGATTCTTTTGTCTTTTTCTGTCCGGAAATGCCTCTAAGATTTGGCTTCTTCGCTTCGCCAGGATCCTTTCAGGCCTTTTCTGCGGACGCTGAAATGACAGTACATGGCGGTAACAGCACTGACGATCAGCAGAAAATAGAAATTCAGACCTCTTGTCAGGCACATGGACGCCGGAAGCAGTGCCCCTTTAAAGACCTGTCCAAAGGATGCTTTGTACATAATCTCTGTGATTCCCTGTGCTCCCGGAAGCGGCAGCATATCAACTGCAATATAAACAGATGCCTGAAGGATCATGATACTGAGCACAGATTCTCCGGTAAGCCCCATGCCTTTGTAGATCAGCCAGGTCATAAAAAACACGCTGCATCTCTGGATAAACGTCAGGATCAGCACAAATGCGATCTTGTTTTTATGCCCGATCAGAAATACAACTGCTTCATGGTACTGATCTGCCATCTCGATCAGTTTTTCTTTTCGTTTTCCTGATTTTTTGAGAATGTGCAGTTTTTTGAGCACTGCTTCGCCGCCAAGTACCAGACTCTTAAAGCAACGCGGGCTGATCATGACAAACAGCAGGATCACCACCAGAGCCGTATTCAGAAACAGTCCAAGATAATAAAGATAAATATAGTTTCCAAGATATCCCATCAGCTGCGTGCGGTAAAAAAGCAAAATGGCAACGCCCATAAGGGCCAGTACCAGTTTGTATACCACCGCCACCGTCATAAGCACCACGCTGCTGTCCGATACTTTATGCCCTTCTTTCTGCATGTAATAAAGCTGCATCGGCTGTCCGCCTGTTGCAGACGGTGTGATACCGGAATAAAAAAATCCCACAAACGAATATTTGATGCAGGAAAAAAGAGGGGTTTTCCCCTCCAGACTGTCAAGAAGATACCAGATCATAATGCCTTCCGCGGATGTAAAGAACAAAGCCGTAAGAGCTGCAGCCACCAGATAAACCGGGCTTAAAGTCTGCATGGCAGCAACTACGGTATTCATATCATTTCCCTGAAAAATAACCACAATGGTAGCGGTCAACAGTAGCAGGAAAAACGCCGCACTGATCAAATTTTTACGATTCATAAGCTGCTCCTATCATTAAATAAACCTTTCTGTTAAAATCATGCAGAGATCCTTCGAAAATGGTTTCTGTCTGTTCCAGTTCGTAAAAATCCCTTGGTGTCACAAGCGAGAAATGCTTCTGGAAAAGCGAAATGCCATTCTGCTCCAGGATATTCGTCACAAAAGAAGAACAGGTATAATGATTCTTCTGATAAAACGGTATCTGAAACAGGATGAAAGGCAGTCCGATAATACAGTAGTGATATCGCTTTCTTTGTTTATAGCACTGCAAAAGCTGTCTTGCAATACTTTTTTTCTGTTCTGCCGTACACTGCATACGGACTACTTTATATTTTGCATGCGGAAATACTGCCTCGATCTCCAGCGTATTTTCTTTTTCAAAGCCGGCGATCAGCGGAACGGCCGGATTCCTTCTACCCACACTGTAGGCCTCTCTTAGATCGGCATCCATCGAAAGGACCACATGCACATAAGGGATCCCGATCACCCTACGGATGATGGACGCAAAGAATCCCGGTGTATCCACAAAAGCCAGATAAATCTGTTCCATAGCTTCTCTCCTTCCGATCATTTAAAATGATAGCACTGTTTTGCCAGGCGATAACCTGCCAGTGTAAGTGCCGTCCCTGCTTTTCCAGGCAGATAAGTAAAACCGCTCACGGTCCCGAAGCGAAGCTTCCGATAAAGACCGTTTCCTCTTCTTCTCATATACTCCCACAGTTCGTTTCTTTTTTCCATTGCCTCTTCCGTTCCGATCAGCAAAAGATGAATGGAAGAAATCGACAGCATGATTGACAGATTCCGTACCAGATAATCCGCCAGTTTTGGATGTTCCTTCTGTACTTGCTTCAAATCCGCACACCCGGAAACCATTTTTGTGACCAGAATCTGTTGGTCGATCCTTTTCATCAGCACCTGCTCATTGACCGACTGATCCTCTCTTCCAAGGAAATAATGGTAGAGATCCAGATCCAGGTACAGGATCGTCTTTACAAACGGAAGCGGCTGGTTGGCAAACAGATTGTCCACATAAAACGTATGCCGCGGCAGGCGTACGCCTGACCTTCGAAGTACTTCTGTCCGGCAGATCTGAGCGTGCATCACAAGGTACTGCGATGGATGAAATTTCCCGATGGTATTCCAAGTACAGACTTTTCCATCGCGAAATACATTCTCATAGCCCATCCGTTTCTGTTTTCCTTCATATAAATGGTCGTACAGATAGTTGCAGATGATCAGATCCGCTAAAGCCCTCTGTCTCTTTCTTTTTCGGATCTCCGTCAATAACTTTTTCAGAGCTTCCTCATCCAGCCAGTCATCCGAATCCACCACTTTGAAATATTCTCCGGCTGCCAGAGACAATCCTTTGTTCACTCCGGCTCCGTGACCACCGTTTTTCTGATGTACCGCTCTGACTGTTTCCGGATACTTTTCTGCATAGCAATCTGCGATTTCACCGGTCCGATCCGTGGAGCCATCATCGATCACGATGATCTCTACCTCCTCGCCTCCCGCCATCAGCGACCTCAGGCATCGCTGCATGTAATCCTGCGAATTGTAGCATGGCACTGCAAACGTGATCAATTTTTCTTTCATCTATTCATAAATCCCTTCTTAATAGTTTTTGTGTTCATCTTGGTATCATGATACCTGTGAATTGCTCCGTTATAAAGTAACTTCCATCTGATATATTATACATAGTATAATATGCCGCCGCAACGCCCGCTTTCTTAAACTTTATTTAATTTCTTATTGCATTCTTCAGAAACCACAGCTTCCCGGATACGCAAAAACAGGAGATGGAACATGGAAAAACGGTGCTCCTTCTCCTGCTTTGGTTTTAAAATATGATGTTATGTTTCAAAGATGTCCTGCCATTACTTCATGCTTTATAGCTTCAGATCCGGCATCTCAGATATTTAAGAACTGTTTTACGATCTTTGGCATATCCTCTGTCTCTACCACATTCTTGTGAAGAACCGGTGCGGTACGGATCTCTTCGATCGCCTGCGGAACTTTCACACCGGACAGTTCGCTCAGTGCGTCTACCAGTTCGAAATCACCCATGCCTTTGTACTTTTCTGCATCAATGGCATCCATAACACTTCTGGTGAATTTATACGGACTTGCTGTGGATGCGATCACGGTCTTGGTCTGATCACCGGTCTCTGCCACATACTTGCGGTATACTCTGGAAGCAACAGCGGTATGTGTGTCCATAATATAACCTGTTTTTTTGTAAACTTCTGCGATTTCTTCGGCAGTTTCTTTTTCGCTTGCATAGTTGCCGTAGAAATCTTTCAGCTGAGCTTTCATTTCATCTGTAATCTCATATTTGCCTTCTGCTGCCAGATTCTGCATCAGAGTTACATCTTTTGCTGCATCTGCACCTGCGATCTTGTAGATCAGACGCTCCAGGTTGCTGGAGATCAGGATATCCATGGACGGAGATGTTGTCAGAATAAACTCACGATTTCTGTCATACGTTCCGGTGCGGAAGAAATCATAGAGAACCTTGTTATCGTTGGAAGCACAGATCAGCTTGTCGATCGGCACACCCATGTTCTTTGCATAGTAGGCTGCCAGAATATTTCCGAAGTTTCCGGTAGGTACTACGACATTGATCTTTTCTCCCTTTGCCACTTCACCGTTTGCATACATTTTTGCATAAGCATATACATAGTAAACAACCTGCGGAACCAGTCTTCCGATATTGATGGAGTTTGCGGAAGAGAACTGATATCCTGCCTTGTCCATCTGTGCTGCCAGTTCTTTGTCACCAAACATTCTTTTCACGCCTGTCTGTGCATCATCAAAATTGCCATGGATCCCTACTACAAAAGTATTGGCACCTTTCTGTGTTACCATCTGCTTTTCCTGGATCGGGCTTACGCCGTTTTTCGGATAGAATACAATGATCTTTGTTCCAGGTACATCTGCAAATCCCGCAAGTGCTGCTTTTCCGGTATCTCCGGATGTTGCTGTGAGGATCACGATCTCATTCTTCACCTGATTTTTCTTTGCGGATGTGGTCAGAAGATGCGGCAGAATGGACAATGCCATATCCTTAAAAGCAATCGTCTTTCCGTGGAACAGTTCCAGATAATAAGCCTCATCTTTTTTTACAAGCGGAGCAATCTCCTTTGTATCGAATTTCTCATCGTATGCTTTTGCGATGCAGTCTTTCAGTTCCTCTTCCGTAAAATCGGTAAGAAACTGACGCATAACTTCATATGCAGTCTCCTGGTAGCTCATCCCTGCAAGGGTGTCCATATCTGCTTCCAGTGCCGGAAGACTCTCCGGTACAAACAGACCGCCATCATCTGCCAGTCCTTTCAGGATTGCCTGGGATGCAGTTACTTCGACATCGTTGCTTCTGGTACTTTTGTATAAAAGATTCATAACAGCCGTCCTTTCCTTCAAACGCCATATTTTGCGATAAACTTTACGGGAGTCACCTTACATCTGATGCAGTCTCTCCACGCTTAATTCCAGATTATAACATACCTTTTTTCACTGTGCAAGAGCAAAGGAACGAAGTTGAGAAAAACCGGAGACACTTCTTAGCATGCCCCCGGTTTTTTCTCATGCAGCGGATCATTCATCCGCAAAACAGAAAAATTCGTGTCCGCCATATTCAAACATCTGCACCAGATTCTGGTCAAACCAGACCATATTCTGGGCTTCCGCACTGGCACGTGCTGCAAAGAACAGTGCCCCCTGCGAATAATCTTCCCCGGCCAATGCCCGGTCTACCGCCTCGATCGTATCATCCGTGATCGAGACCGTATAGATCCTGCCGTCGTCGGTAGGGGAAAACTGCGGCGAACCGCCCGCCGTCTGCCAGACAACATCGTAGATCGTATCTGGAAATCTGGAATCCTTTACACGATTGAGCACGACATTGGCGATCAGGATCTTACTTTTGATGTCTCCCCCTGTCGCCTCCGCTTCTACGATCTGAAGAAGTGTGTAATAATCATTCCCATCCATCTGATTTTCCAGCACTTTCTGCTGTGCATAATAGCCGATGCTTCCGATGTTTTTTGCACACTCCTCCACGTACTTCTGGTAGAGGGCATTTTTTCTGATTCGTGATGTTCCGGCAAGGATCTCCTGATTCGCCGTCTCAAGATCAACGCCATCCGCTGCCTGCGAGTACGCTTCCAGCTTGTTTACGCTGGCAACAATTCCCATCAAACCTGCCTGAAGCTCCTCTTCCTTCACATCCTCACCCTCACCTGCTTCTTCTGCATTTCGGGAGGCTTTTACAGCATATACCTGATTCTTTCCTCCTCCGGTAAAACTGCCCGCTGTAAAAACCAATACAGCCACCACAACTGTACCTGTCATAAGAACTGCACAGTTGCGATAAATCTGTTTGCTGAGTGTACGTGAAAAACATACCTTAAAAAAACCACAGATATTATCTAAGATCACTCCCAGCAGCCACATAATGCCATTCCTCCTTCCGCAGTTGATGTACCTGCATTATAAGTGAAGAATTTGTTACATGTCAAGGCAAATGTTACAGATTCGTTACATTTTACAACATATTTTTTCCGGTCACATACAATTTTATGAGATGTTTCCATAATTTTATCACATTTCAAACATTATTTGTTGCAATATGTATAACCTGTTTTCTTGATTTTTGTCATTTTACCCAAGTAAATTTTCGGCATTTTTCAACTTTTGAACAATAGATGTTTCATTTTCGTTTACTCAATTGTGGATTATGTCATTTTAACATTTTTGAAATATTTGTAATATTTTGTAGTTATCCACATTTTCCTCTGAGCAGCTTATTCACTTTCTCCTTTACAAACAAATTCTTCCATTATATAATGACTGCCGGGAATGAGGTTCTCCCTGGTTTTTAACCAAACCGCTTGTATATAAGCTGATGACTTCTGCGATTTCGCAGGATCACCAGCTTTTTTTATGCGAGCAACGAGCCAAAGTCCGTGTTTGCACGAGACCTTGGCGACTGCCGCGATAACTTGAGAAACCCGCAAAGCGTGTTTCTCATAGTTTCATTATAATAAAGGAGGTCTTTATGTTAACATCACTTGCACTCATTTTTCTGACCGGCCTGCTCCTGGCATCTCTTTTTGAGAAGCTGAAGCTGCCCCGTATCATCGGTATGCTGCTTGCCGGCATTTTGCTTGGTCCGTATGTGCTGAACCTGCTGGATGATTCCGTATTATCCATATCATCCGATCTGCGGCAGATAGCACTGATCATTATCCTGATCAAGGCCGGGCTTTCTCTGAATCTTTCTGACCTAAAAAAGGTCGGTCGTCCTGCGATTCTGATGTCCTTTGTTCCCGCCACATTCGAGATCATCGGATATGTTCTGCTGGCACCGACTTTGCTCGGCATTTCCAAAATCGAGGCAGCAGTCATGGGATCTGTGCTCGCTGCCGTTTCCCCTGCCGTCGTTATCCCGCGTATGGTCCAGCTCATGGAAACGAATTATGGCACCGAAAAAAGTATACCCCAGCTCATTATGGCCGGGGCATCCTGTGATGATATTTTTGTCATTGTACTGTTTTCTACATTTTCGAGCATGGCTCAGGGCGGTTCTGCAAACATCATGGATTTCGTAAACATTCCGGTATCCATCCTGCTTGGCATCGTGATCGGTGCCATGATCGGTTACCTGCTCGCCCTGTTTTTTGAAACCTGCCATAAACAGGGGCATAGCATCCGCAGCAGTCTGAAAGTCCTGATCCTGCTCAGCCTTGCTTTTCTCTGCATGGCACTGGAGAACCGCCTCAAAGGAATCGTTGCCATTTCCGGACTTCTTGCCGTTGTCAGTATGGCATGCGTGGTAAGGCTGAAAAGTCCCATCGATGTCACCAATCGTCTGTCACTGAAGTTTGGCAAGCTCTGGATCGCTGCCGAGATCCTGCTCTTTGTACTGGTCGGTGCCGCTGTAGACATCCGCTATACGATGCAGGCCGGAATCGCCGCAGTCGCCATGATCCTGCTGGCTCTTGTTTTCCGTGCCGTCGGTGTCTGCCTGTGCATGACAAAAACTTCACTGAATTTCAAAGAACGTCTTTTCTGCGTGATCGCCTATCTTCCAAAAGCAACCGTTCAGGCTGCGATCGGTTCCGTCCCACTTTCCATGGGACTTGCCTGCGGACAGATCGTGCTCTCTGTCGCAGTGCTGGCGATCCTGATCACCGCACCGCTTGGAGCGATCGGTATTGACCGGACTTACAAAAAGCTGCTTGTCCGCGAGGATACGCAGTGATTCTGAGAAGAATATGTCAGCTTTCGCTGACCAGAATCACGCACCAAGTCTCACGTGCGTTCGACTTGAATTTTGCCGCAAAAGCCAGATGCCGAGAACAATCCCCGCAACTGCAAGAACGGTGACACCAAGCATCGGAAATTCTGTCAAATAATACAGGAAATTGGTATAGGCACTTCCTTCTGCCATGAAAATCCATTCCTGATACATTTTTGCAAACAAAGGAAGTAAAAGGGTCAGAATGATACCGCCTCCAAGGCATAACATTCCGCTCTTTCGCTTCCTGTCTTTTTTTCCGTTCTCTTTTGGATATCTTTCTCTTCCTATTAAAATATAGTCCGTTGTTACCTCATACAGATTACTCATCGCAATGATATTATCCAGATCCGGAGCAGTCTGTCCATTTTCCCACTTTGATACCGCCTGCCTGGAAACCTGAAGTCTCTCCGCCAGCTGCTCCTGAGAAAAATGATGCTCTTTTCGAAGTCTCTGCAAACGTTCTGCCATCGTCATATCCATCCCTCGCTTTCGTTTTTCTTTATCATACCAGCCGTGAGGAAAAATAACCAGCATAAAGCGGTTGCAGAGGAGAAAAACTACATTATAATCCGCTTTCAGCTTCCCAAAAATCTCTTGATCAGTCCGCCAAGCAAAACCGTACTATTCACCGTATATACCATAGCTGCTGCACCAGTCCCTGCCAGTGCAAATGTAGTCTCACCGGCAAGTACCGGCAAGAAAAAGAAGCCAGCCATAGGAACAATTCACGATCTCTACAGACTCTTTCACTTCTTTAATCTCAGTCAGATGGTTTTCTTTCGGTTTTTGAGGTTTTCCATAGATCACCCTTTTCCCAGCCTCTAAACCAACGTTTTTGACAAATGTTCCAACTAATTCCATCCCTGCTTTTTCTATAAATGATGCCGGCATAATCATTTCCTCCTTGTCCAGAACTTCTGCCAGACTTTCATATCCCATATAATCTGCCTTATACCATCTGTCTCCAACTTTCCATTTTCGCTGATCTCCTTTCGAAGTATGACCTGTTTTATGAAATGGAGAATGGTTATCGAGATTCAGTCTTTTCATTTCATTCCTCCTTTTTCAGAATCATAATCCACTGGTGATCTCCTTCCATACGCCCCTGTGTTTTCTCTACAATCAGCAGTGGATCATAAAATGGAAGATTCATTTCTCTTAAAATTTCTTTTGCATGGTCACGAGTCCTTGGAAAACAGCGATCTTCCAGAAAATATTCAAAATCTTTCCAATCCGGATTTTCTATAACTCCAAAAGCTCTTAACAAAATCTGTTCTGTATAATTATGGATTGTGATCTTCTCATGTCTAAAATCAATATCAATGGTAGTACATAAATCATTATGATTCATAAAGTTCATTCTCATTTTGACATCTGGATCTTCACTGAATCGATGGGCACGTTTTAGCTGATTATAGATTGTCTGACGTGAAACCTGATATTTTCTTGCAAGATCTGAGATACTCTCTCCATGACTATATAATGCCACCATTTCTGCTGCTTGTATCTCTGTAAAAGAATTCTTTCTTCCGGAAATATTTCTCTGCTTTTTTTGATTATAAGATGCCACATCTCTTGAAATTTTCTTCAGCTGTTCCAGATCTGTTGTTCCAAAAATTTCCAGTATTTCATTTTCAAATGTTGTCCCCATGTGACCATTCCTCCTTTTTTCAAGTATAACATGCTTTACATGAATGTTAAGAAATTATTATTTGACACTTATTGTCTCCAAAAGGCATAAAAACCCCCGGTGTGCCAGCACCGGGAGTTTTTTCAAGTATAGTTCTTTTTATTATTTTTTATTCACAAAATATTTTTTTATTTCTCTTAACTTTTTTCTCCTGTTTTTCTTTCCTTTATGCTACGGTCTCCAGATAGGTCTGACCTGTTTTGCCCTGCACGGCATCTACGATATTGATACAGCAGTTGCCCATTCGGTCAATATGGTGGATAATGCGGTTGTATGGCTCGGTAAGTTTTGCCTTGCATTTTCCTTCACCGACACGTTCTACATGGGATTTTCGCATCTTGATACCAAGATCGAGGATCTTTTCTTTCTGTTGCAGAATATCTTTTGCAGCCTCCGTATTTCCGGTCGCCATCATCTGAACGGCTTTCGTAAACATTTCTTGGATCAGCTGCAGGCTGTGCCGCATATCACGCATGGCATCTTTGGAATATTTATATTTTTTCTCCTCTTTATCTTTCAGGGATAGACAGACTTCTCTGCAAAGGGCACTCATACGATCCACATCACTTAAAATATACATGATACCTGCTGTCTGGTTTGCCTGCTCCTCGGTCAGTCCGCCGGATGCAAACAATTCGGAGAGGTATTCGGTGATTCGTTCGTAAAGTTTTCTGGTATCTTCGGAGTTCTGGATCACGGCTTTTATTTTCTCGCTGTCACTTTCTGTGGATACTGCGATCAATTCTTTTAAGTTGTCGCTAACCAGCTCGATACATCTTGCCACTTCTTTTACGACCAGCTGAAGTGCTGCGGTCGGCTGTGAAACCAGTTTGGAATCCAGAAACTGCGGTTCTGCGTTGCTGTAGACTTTTTTCTGTCCGTCCGGAATGATTTTCATAACGATCTTGACCATCAGCCAGATCAGCGGTACCCAGATGACCGTCATGGTAATATTAAACAGGGTATGTGCATTTGCAATCTGTCTGGAAATAACTGCAATCTCCGATCCTTTCGGAGAGATATACTGGATCAGGGCTGCGTATGGTTTTACAAACCAGATAAACAGAAAACATCCGGAAATGTTGAAAATGCAGTGTGCAAGTGCGGTTCGTTTTGCATCTTTGGTCTGTCCGATACTTGCAAGCAGAGCTGTAATCGTGGTTCCGATGTTATCACCAAGCAGAATCGGGATTGCTCCGACAAGACCCAGGATACTGCTGACGCCGTCCGGTCCAGGCTGTTCTGCAAAGTTCTGTAATACTGCGATCGTGGCACTGCTGCTCTGTACGACAAGTGTCATCAGGGTTCCTACGGCTACACCAAGAACCGGAATATGAGAAACCTGCTCGATCATGTCTGTAAATATCGGGCTGGATGCCAACGGTTTCATGACGCTTCCCATCGTCTCGATTCCAAGGAACAGAAGGCCAAATGCAAAAATGGTCTGTCCGATGTTTTTTGCACGTTCGGATTTTACTACAAAACTAATGATAAATCCGATAAAAATAATTGCATAAATATAATCACTTAACTTAAAGGCAATGATCTGTGCCGTCATCGTCGTTCCGATGTTGGCTCCGAGGATGATGGAGATTGCCTGCGGCAGATTCATCAATCCTGCACTTACAAAACCAATCGCCATAACGGTTGTCGCACTGCTGCTTTGCAGAACGGCGGTTGTCAGTGCTCCTGCCAGAACACCAAGAATCGGGTTTTTGGTAAGTAATGCAAGAATCCGTTTCATTTTTTCACCTGCTGCCTTCTGAAGGCAGTCGCTCATCATATTCATTCCGAAAATGAACACTGCCAGACCACCGAGCAATCCAAATATTACCTCTAATGTACTGTTCATGATTTCTCCTTCTTCGCTTTACATACGTTTTTCATTTCAGATTCGTTCTTTATTCGGGATGCAGCACATTTTTTCAGGGGCTTGGAACTTTCGCCCGCACCCCCTGCATCACCAAAGCATCTACAGTATAACGATGCAATGTAAAGTCCACGACAGTGTAATGTAAAATCTGTGTAAAGTCTCATAAGGACAAAGCCACTATTCTTCAAAATTTTTCTTATCAAGTTTATGTAAAGCAGGCAATGGTATGCTTCTGTATGCATCAAAAAGATCACATATCAAAATGTTTTTATGCATTTCAGTATGTGATCTTTAAGGTATGTATATCTTATTTCAAGTCGAACACACGTGAGATTTGGCAGACAATTCTGGTCAGCTTTGCTGACATTTATCTACTTTGCAGCAATATCTGTTTTTACATAATTTTGCGGAACAGATCTTTCAGGTCTTCTACGCTTGCATCTTTGGGATTGCCCGGTGCACAGGCATCTGCATGAGCAGATTCTGCCAGGAAATCAAGGTCTTTTTCTTTGATTGCTTCCAGTTTTGTCGGGATTCCGACATCAACAGAAAGTTTTCTTACGGCATCGATTGCTGCTTTTCTGTATTCTTCTACGGACATATTATCAACACCTTTGACTCCCATCGCACGTGCGATCTCACGGTATTTCTCGCCTGTGCAGTCCTGATTGTATTCCATAACGATCGGCAGCATCATTGCACATGCAACACCGTGCGGTGTATCATAAACAGCACCTAAGGTATGTGCCATGGAGTGTGCGATTCCAAGTCCTACATTTGAAAATCCCATGCCGGCGATGTACTGGCCAAGTGCCATGCCTTCGCGGCCTTCCTTTTTGTTTTCTACTGCATCTCTTAAAGAAGCGGAGATCAGTTTGATCGCTTCCAGATGGAACATATCGGTCATTTCCCATGCAGCTTTTGTAGTATATCCTTCGATCGCATGTGTCAGGGCATCCATACCGGTCGAAGCAGTCAGTCCTTTCGGCATGGAGGACATCATTTCCGGATCGATTATTGCGATGATCGGCATGTCGTGCGGATCTACGCAGACAAATTTACGTTTACGCTCTACATCAGTGATAACATAGTTGATCGTAACTTCTGCTGCTGTTCCGGCTGTGGTTGGTACCGCAATGATCGGTACACATGGATTTTTGGTCGGTGCAGTTCCTTCCAGACTTCTGACATCTTCAAATTCCGGATTGGCAATAATGATACCGATTGCTTTTGCAGTATCCATGGAAGAACCGCCGCCGATGGCGATGATATAATCTGCTTTGGAATCTTTAAATGCCTGAACACCATGTTTTACATTGTCGATGGTCGGGTTCGGCTTGATATCAGAATAGAGCTGGTATGCAAGTCCGGCTTTTTCCAGCCGATCTGTCACTTTTGAAGTAACGTTGAATTTAACCAGATCCGGATCAGAGCATACAAATGCTTTCTGAAAACCGTGTGCCTGTGCTTCGTTTACGATCTCTGCAATCGCACCTGCACCATGAAAAGAGGTTCCGTTTAAGTTGATTCTGTTTGCCATAGTTATTACATCCCTTCTGTAAAATTTTAACGTTTCCGGCAATGATTTTGCTGTATCTATATAGCTGTGCATCATCATTCCGTTTCACTTTGTTATTATCTTAACACTTTTGCACAAAAAGAAAAGTGACAAAACAGACTAAATGTAACATTTATCAAAAATACTTTGCAACGAAATCACAGGCAGATATCTGCCTGTCAGAATCCGGGACAATCTATTGTTTACCTGACCATATCCAGTTTCTCAAACAGTTCTTTTAGTTTTACCGGCATCGCTTCTACCATCAGTTCTGCCAGTCCTTCTGGTGCGGCCATCTTTTTCCCAAGCACCCATTTTACGGTCATATAGACAGAACTTCTGCAATACATTTCCAGCAGATCATGCATCTCTTCTTTCATTTTACATCCGGTTTTTTCCTGGATCAGATTTTCATAAAATGCCAGAATCAGTTCAAAATCATGTTCCCTCAGAGAATTCTGTTCATCATAGCGGAACGCTGCAGCAAAAAACTGTTTCTCCTGCTCAATGTAGGTAAATTTCCGCACAAGTGCATCGTAAACGCTTGTTCCTCTTCCCATATGCTCAAACGACTGATCCAGGATTTTTCCAAAATACCAGTTGATAAGGTCAAATTTATCCAGAAAATTGCGATAAAAGGTCTGTCTGGTCAGACCACATTTTTCTGCCAGCTGCTTTACTGTGATCGCATCCACTTTGGAAGTCTTCATACATTCCTTCATGGCTTCTGCTAATTTATACTTGGTTTTTTCGTTTTTCTCCATCTCCATTCCCTCGTCTTCAAATACTGAGGTGGCGGCTTTATCTGTTTTTTACTTTTCTGACTGCAGACCATGCACCGAATTTTTTCGTTCCGTTTATCTTCTGATAAGCCCGTATCCTCACATAGCATCCTTTTTTATTTTTTAATTTCTTATTCTTTACGACGAGTTTTTTTGTGTTTTTCGTTATGAACTTCGTTGTTATTGCACCTTTGTTTTTCTTTGCTTTTCCTGAAGTCGGATAGACTTTGATCTGATATCCGGAAGCTTTTGCCACTTTTCTGACAAGCGTTATGGTCACTGTCGGGGACGCCTTTTTCTTTTTTGCACTTTTGATACTCGCTTTTCCGACTTTTATGCTGCTTTGTGTATCCGGCTTTCTGTCAGGCGTCTTTTCATCATCTTTTCCGGTTGTCGTTTCCGCCTTTTTCTGCACCACTGTAACTTTGCAGTTCGCTGTGATATTTCCCGCCTCGCTTACCGCTGTGATCACGGCAGTTCCTGCGGCATGTGCTGTAATTTCTCCACATTCATTGACGGTTGCGACTGCCGGATTTGTGCTTGTAAAATAAATTCTCTTATTTCTGGCATCTTCCGGATGTATGATCGCTGTCAGTTTTTCCGTGCTTCCCGGCGTCAGCTCCATACTCTCCTTATCAAATAAAATCTGCTGCGGTTCTTCCTTTCCATCTGAAGAAAGATATGCTTTTTCATATACCGTTCTGTAAGTATAGGAGGCATCTTTTCTATCCCGGTCATTCAGATGCTCATAAGTGATCTCATAGACGCCGCCCACTTTAAAAGCAATGGAATTGTCCGCATATGAGATCAGCGTACCATTGACCTGATATGCCTGAGAATCCAGAAGATTCGCCGGATCAATTTTCCAGACTGCTCCACTGTTCAGACATCTGACCGTCACTGTCGTATCTGACGTCGGTTTCAGTCCATTGTAAAACTGGCATGTCCACATTCCGGACGGTGCAAAACCACTCTCTGAAATGGTAACTCCTTTTGCCGGCCATGCCACAACTTCTGCATCATAATCCTGTGTTCCTGTCATTTTGTGGCATCCCTGCTGTAATGTATTTCCTACACCGATGTATTTCCATGACGGATTCAGCAGATTATAGCGATGTCCTCTGCTATAATATTGCCCGGTTCCATAACTGTCGTCCAGGGCATTACTGATACTTCCAATGATGTTTGTGCTGAGAATGCCGCACATAAACAGATTTTCTCCGGAACCGCTCTGGCACTTTGCATAGTATTCATCGCTTAATCCGTCCAGTTGAGGCGGAAAATGCGGATTTGGATTGCTGATCTTGTTTTTGGACAGATACACCGTATAAGTTGATTTGCACTGTGCATCTGCGGATAACTCTTCTGAATACTCCAATGGATTCAGTCCACCGCCTGCACGGATCGCATTCAGAAAATCCACTGCCCCTTTTGCAATTCCTTCGCTTAATTTTCCTCCTTCTATTGTATCCAGAGAATCATAGGACGGTTCTACTTCATAATAAGATTTTTCTGTATTAAATTCTTCTACTGATTTTGCATAATAATCTCTCGCCTGTTTCAGCTGCTGCTTTTCCTGTGCCGTGTACGCTACAGGATTCCATTCTGCCAGCAATTCCTTATTGACAAATCCATTGATCACCCAGTACTGGCTCTTGTCGCTTCCTTTTGGATAATACATGAGTCCTATCGTATTTCCATTTTTACAGGTATAGTTTTTCCCTTTTTCTGCAAATTCCAGCGGATTTGGATAGCGATATTCCGGAAAACTGATCAGGCTGCTTCCCATCAGCTGATAGCAGGCACTCTGCCCAGTATCATTACAATAATCATATACCGTGCTGTAATTATCTGCAAGCTGTGCCCCGACATTAAACAATTGTTCGTCAAAACAGGTCGGCGTGTCATATCCATGCAAATAAGATACTGCATTCCACATCTCTGCCGCATGTTTATTGAGATTTCGGTTATTTTCCGTCAGATTTGCCCCAAATCTTTCGTAGGCATCCGAATGATACTTTGTATAATAAATCACACCATATAAATTATCATCATAATCTATGGCTTCATAACCCAGGCGTACATAATGGTCTACCTTATCTCCATAATTATATACATTCGTCTCAAATCCCGGGCTGACGCTTCCATAGCAGACGATCACACCATCCGCATCTGTCTCCAGATACAGATAGTCACTGTACTTATCCCCGTAAAACGTATAAGCATATCCGCCCCAGTAAGATGGCGTTGTAAGCTTTGGTTTCCCAAACAGCTTTTCTACCTCTGCGATCTTCATGCCACTGTTTACTGTTTTTCCTCCTACTGTGATCAGTCTGCCTTCTATATTTGCTGCAGCACTTACAGTCACAGACATTGCAGGAACAAACGTCATGATCAGAAGCATCACTGCCATAACAAGACATCCCGTTTTCTTTCGCAAATTTTTCATTTTGCTCTCCTCCTTTTGCCAAATATCCGCTATTGTGAAGCTTTTTAAAAATTATAGCATCTGCCGGTTATTTCTTCAATAGACAGGTTTGCAAAATACCATGAAATAGTTTCTCCGAAAGGTCATTCTAGCGTCTTTTAATCTTTTTGTTATCTTTGGAATATAACTTTCCGGTATTTTCAAGGCTTCCGACAGTTGTGCCGCCGTGACAGTCTCTTTTCGCAAAGCCAGGTAATATACGATCCTTACTGCATAATCTGTTGTAATTTTTAACTGCATAATGCTGCCCTCATTTCTGTAATCTTCCTTTTTTTCGTCTCTGGTTTTCATTTATCAGAATACCGAAATAGATGGCTGAATCAATGCATAAAATTCTGCTCCATGGTCCTTGCCATTAAAAAACAGATTCCCGTATGGATGTTCCTCGAAATATGTTTTGTCGGTAAACATTCCTACATCTCCAAACATCTTGTGTTTTTCCATATGGTGCCCATAGATCATGGTATTAAAATCGGAAAAATCCGGCTGATTGGCACAGTGCAGAAAAATCGAACTACTTAAGGAATATTTCCCCTCTGCATCTGTGTTCATGTAAGTATCATCATCTTCTGCCTGCAATAACGGATAATTGATGTTGGTGTCATTCACCCAGATCCAGCCGATGATGTCCGGATTGATCTTCTGTAATTCTTTAAAAGATTTTGTATGTTTTTCTGTCGGTATATAAGCTTCATAATTTCTGGCATCTGCCGCCTGATATACCTGGTTTGAATCCCAAAGCATATAGCAGGAGAGGAACATTACCATAAGGATCAATAATAATGCCGTAAAATTTACCAGATGATCGAGCATTCTGACTATGAACTTTGCCGTTTTTTTCATATAAGCTATTCCTGTAAGATCCTTTCCTGTCTGTTAGATTTTGTATCTGTCAGATTTTGCATCTGCTGGATTTTGTATCTTTTATATGTTTGGAATTTCGTAATAGATTCTCCTTGCCTGTCGCAAAATTCCAAGCATACAAATTCCGTTTTTTTTGATAAAAGGGAATGCGATGGAGTTTCGCCGCATTCCCTTTGCTGTTTCTTTTATGCTTTTATGAAATTATTTCTGTACTTTTTTGCGTTTGAAAGCAACGAATCCAAACAGTGCCACACCGCAAAGAGCGATCATCAGAACGTATGGAAGATTCTTACTGCCATCTACCAGATGCTGTCTACCGGTGAGGAGTGGAATCCGAGCAATCTTTATAAAATCGATATGCCTGTAGCTCTTGTTGAAAAACAAAAGGCAAAAGCTATCAGACAGGCAAAGAAGCTATTACAACGTGAAGGAACACTTCCACCTGATAAGCCATTAGCTTCTTAATCTATTTTTTTAACTCTATAACACTTCAAAAAAGTTGCCTGCCTTAGACAGCTTATTCAAGTGCGCCAATTTATGGCTTGTTTCTACTTTCTTTCACACTATCTCCCTCTTAATAAACTTATTAGAGGCTACCTTTTCGCAGAATACAAGACATACATGACATGTCCAACTCTTGAAAAGCTAGCCTCTTTAATTACTTTTTAATTATTTAATTTTAAGTTTCTTCTTAAACAACTTAATGGCTTTCTTATTTCCTTTAAGTTTAGTCTTCTTAGACTTAATATTTTTCTTTGCTTTCTTGCTAAATGCATTCTTCTTTACAGTCTTAAGTTTGTCACCTTTGAATGTAATCTTCTTAATCTTGTTATCTCCTATAAATGCCTTAGAACTTATTGTCTTAACTGCTTTTCCAATTACTACTGTTTCAAGTTTTGAGCAGTTCTTAAATGCATTTTTTCCGATAACAGTTACCTTGTTACCTATTGTAAGCTTCTCAAGGGCCTTGCAGCCGGCAAACGCATTGTTACCAATTGTTGTTACATTTAATCTATATCCCTTACAATCTGCTCTGTCCGGAATTGTAACTTTCTTTATTTTATTCTTTTTAGCAGCTACTACACCAATAACCTTTGATTGTCCTACTGTTGCAGTATCAATTGATGTAATCTGGTATATTAAATTTCCTGCCGTATATGTCATTCCAACGTATACGCCGTAGCTATTGGTATGGCTGCTGCCTGTTGCGGGGATTGTTGCGGTTTCAAGAACCTTCTTGCAGACGGTGCATTCCTTATGCTTAGCGCCTTCTGCGGTTTCGGTAGCTGCCGTGTCAATGATCCACTCGCTGGTGCTGTGAGCCGCTTCGTCATTTTTGTCGTGGCAACGAGAACATTCATGCCAGTGGTTAGTATCATCAGACTTCCATTCTGTGCCTGCGGTATGTCCGGGAGCCGGAATCTTCACACTGGTTTTATCGGTAATTTCTACCGATCCTGTTGCATCTGCGAACCACTTGTCACAGCCATCGCAGGTGTAGTATGCGGAATTGCCCGCAGTAGTGCAGGTGGCAGCTTTCGCAGCAACCAAAGTCAGATTGTGAGTGTGCGGTACAGTTTTGTAATATCCGCAGGTGTCGCAAACATTGTCAGAACCGTAATCGTGAGCCGCTTCGTCCTTTTTGTCGTGGCAACGAGAACATTCATGCCAGTGGTTAGTATCATCAGACTTCCATTCTGTGCCTGCGGTATGTCCGGGAGCCGGAATCTTCACACTGGTTTTATCGGTAATTTCTACCGATCCTGTTGCATCTGCGAACCACTTGTCACAGCCATCGCAGGTGTAGTATGCGGAATTGCCCGCAGTAGTGCAGGTGGCAGCTTTCGCAGCAACCAAAGTCAGATTGTGAGTGTGTTCTTCGTTTTTATTTTTGTAATAATATGTAACAACCGTTCCGTCCGAAACAATAGGCTTATTCAAGCCGTCAACCTTTATAAATTCATAATCATAAAGTGTTTTTGCCGGTGTTAAATCAAGCTTTGTGCCGTATGGCACGGTAAATGTTCCGCCGGCAGTGTTTGGAATTTCAGAGCCGTCCTCAAATTTATACTGAATTGAAACGGTTGTGTAGCGCTGTGTTTCCGTATTGTCGTCTGCAAGCACATTTCCGTTTTCATCGAGCACCTGAAATGCCACGGTATCGCCGCTCTTAAGCTGTGCATCAGACGGAATTTGATAAATAAGCGAGCAACTCTTTAAGCCTGAATTAAAGTCGCTTTTGATGTGATCCAAAGCACCGAGCGGCCAGAAATTTGCCTTATCATTCCAAACAGGAATGTCAAAGGTTTGTACTGTTTGAAGCGGATTCCCCGATGAATCGGTCGCAACGCTTCCGTCGGAGTGCTTAATCCACATTTTGAATTTTAATTGTCGTGCATTTTTATCTGAAATGTTTTGAATAACAGTTCTAAGCTCGATTTTTTTACCGTTCATATTAGTATTAAATCTGCTTTTGCTGTTGCCGCTCAAAAGTCGGTCATTGCGATTATATGTGTAATTATAATATGAACTTGTTTCAAGGTCGGTAAAATCAGACGGCTTTGAATAAGCGCCCGTATATTCCTTAACCTCGGGAGTTGCAACATAAAGGTCTACATCCTTAACAAGCTGAGACATTCGCTTGAAGCCCTGCAAACGGCAAACCTCACAGAATTGATAGTTTGTGTCTCTCATTATGCACTCATAACTTGAAACAAGCATTTTTGAGCCGTAAGCATTGCGGCAAGTATATGTGTTTCTAAAACCTAAAAGCTGTCGCCATTTTATCTTTTCCGGGTCTTCAACCGAGGAAAGATTGAGTGATTTAAGTTCCTTATCGTCAAGCAAATATCCGTTACTGTATTCATCACCGAGACCGAGCAAACCGTGTCCAAACTCGTGTGCAAAAGTTTTTGACGCACGATAACTGTCTGATGGCGAAATGAAATAATGGAAGCCGTATTCACGGTTATTATAAGCACCGCCGAAATCTGATTTTGTGTTTACAACCATAGCGAACTGAGCAATATAATCGTGAACATAATAATAAGGCTCATATTCCGAACCGGACGGAATTGTGTTTGGATCACACTTTTTTTTGATATGAGCATCGTGAATTTTCTCGATAAATTCAGGACCGATACATCTCTCAAAAATATGATTTTTCCACTGACTTCCGTGGAGATTATTAGAAATAACAGGCGAATTATATTTGTCGACTATAACATCAAAGAAGGTGCTTCCACCATTGTCAAAAGTCGATTCGGAAGCTGTGCAAAGAGCGTAAACATTGAATCTGTCGGCATAACTGCGATACGGTTCATATTTCATAGCGTCCTGCCAAAGTCGTTTGACATCATTGATGAATTTGCCCTGCTGACTTTTTGTGTATCCCTCGCCGCAAACGACAACAACCATATTTTCCGTGTCGCTGCGTGTTTTTTGGATGGTATAAACAGGGATGGTAGGATTAGAATATTTTCCGTCATTTGAATACCACGGGCCGAGGGTGAGCTGAATGCTTTGCTCGGTGCTGACATTCCAATCGGGATTTGCGTCCTCGGCAGGTTCTGAAATTGTATAATCATCCTCTTGCTTATTTGGAGCAGAGCCGATATAAGGACTGCTTTGTGAGCCGCTGCCGGAAGTTGTAACAAAATATTCGGAATCGAGATAAAATGCAGGTCTTACGCCCAAATCGGAATACCACGGAGCATAACGACCGACCTGACCCGATGAACTGATATAACGCATATCGTGATTGCAATCGGTAACAGGAGTGCGAAGCCAATAAGGCCAAGCCATACCGTCATTATTATACGCAACATAATAACCTTTGAGATTTTTCCACACGGCATTAGCCTGCTTTACATCAAGAAGAAAAACCTTTTCGGTTGTAGTTTCAAAATATGAACTGTCGTAGTTTGCCACCGCTTCCGAAATATCGGTGTAGTATAACAAATCCGAATTTGCGTCTCCATCAACTATGCCCTTGTTGTATTCGGGATGAGAAACGAGAGAACGCTGGGTAACGGTTTTCATTGCCGCAATTTCAGATTTTGAAAAAGCGTTGAGAAAACCCGCTTTTTCGTTGTACGCTCCCACACCGCTTACATATCCGTCTTTCGGAGGGTTGCCACAAAGCCAATCGACTTTGCCTTCAGCTGCGGTCGAATTTAACCAAGAACGCATATTGCTGTCTTTCCAATAGTTAGAACCGTAATCATCACGCTTATAGCTTCTGCTGTGTGATTTTGAATTGCTGTTGTCATTTGTTTTGGCATCATATGCAAGGGTGTCAACAATTTTGTCTGCAAGCATAAGCGGTCCGTTATTGTCAATGCTTACACATCGCCAAAGAATTGAGGCATTGTTATACGCGCCCATTTTAACATAGTCGCCAACTTTAATATCGGGCTTTGATGCCGCCTGAATGGTAATCGGCAAAACGGAAATTGCCATGCACAATGCCAAGAATATTGCGGTTATTTTTTTCGTCATTAAGGAACCTCCTTTATAAGCTATATATTTGCTTTTATTATATTGTAAGGTGTTATATGGGTCAATGAAAATCCAATTAAATTTTTGTTACTTTTACAGCCGACACATTTAATATTACACGAAGAAGAAAATCTTATTAAATATGCAAAAAGGCTTCTGCCCAAAACAGGGCAAAAGCCTTAAAAATTATGCGATTTTTAGGTTTAGTTACAAGCCAAGGGGGACTATTTCATCTGCCCGAAAACACGTTTTTGAAAAAAGTGTTGCAAAAGCGGTTGAACACAAAGATTTTCATATCCGATAAGCCTGAATTTTGCGGCGCAATCGGTGCGGGATTGTTTGCCGTTGACAGCGACAGATTGTTGGAAAGGCTCGAATGTAACGCCTTGAACATAAACCCGAAAAATCTTGTGATTTTAATCGGAACGAATGACATCGGCATAGGAGTTCCGACCGAGTACACCTTGAAAAATATAAAAGAAATTTTGCAAAGAACGCAGACACTTTGCTCGAATACCGCCGTAAAAAGCAGTATTCGGGCATAAAAAAGCCTCGGAACACGAATGTTCCGAGGTGATGGGTAGTGTAAAATAGTTTGTGTTTTTGGTAAAAAATAACTCCTTTTTGGTAAGAA
>ERZ837590.728-NODE-728-length-23504-cov-5.110367_pt1 | contig 23504 bp, 22 predicted proteins | sample MGYA00519573_ERZ837590 | MGnify/ENA primary metagenome ERZ837590 (study PRJEB31850, sample SAMEA3708820) | human gut metagenome | biome: human gut; feature: human-associated habitat; material: faeces | place: China | collected 2014 ... | reverse complement strand
ACGCCGGGCCGACTCGCTTCGGATCGGACGCTACACCAACTTTCTCGACACTACCAGCCGGTCACGATACGAATGGAAGATTTGTCTTTTGCGGGACGCTTAAACGATTTGACCTGGACGTGCTGCCCCTGGGATCCGGAAATGGCCTCGTCCCTGAAATCGACGTAATAGAGATGCTCGCCCGGGATATCGTGATCGGGCGACATGTTGAATATGTCAGTGAACTTGGTGCTGAACGGCCTACCGAAGATGGTCCTCCTGTCCCTGAGCCCGAACGGTTGCCCCAGCATGCCCAATATGGTGGACTTGCTCGTCCCATTCTGTCCCGCTATCACGGTAACGAGCTGCCCGAGCCCAATCTCGAGATCGTGCATGGCACGGAACCTGGAGACTTCAATCCCCTTGATGCCGAACGGTTCGAGACGCTTAGGTTTGCGCGACATGCCAGTGCTCCTGCTTCCTCAATCGAGCCTTTGGTACATCGGCCATTTTCCCACTTTGTAGCTTTTAGCGAAAGCGGATGACAGCGGCCACTCGGCAAAAAGAACGCCCGTTTCGGCAAAAGGTGCGGCCACACTGCCCGAAGTAGCTAAGCAGCGAGGCCCAGCGCCATCGTCGCGACGTTGACCGCGAACGTAGCCCTCGTCAGAAGAATCGTAGCTATGTCCTCTGAGCTGACCCGCCTGCCGATGCCGAGGGCTTTTCACAGCTCTCGAGAGAACAGGTCCTCTCTCACAGCGACAGGGCTGCCCGCTCCCCGTCCTGCGCCCAAGCCCGCTCGCTCTCGGTCAAAGCGTTATGGCGCCAGCGGGCGACGAGCCTGTCGATAAATATCTTGAAGCAGACAAACAGCACGGCGAAGGCAATGTAGCCGATGGCCAGAATGGCGAGCAATGTGAACGTGAACAGCGAATCGCCCGCAGCATCTCCGCGGATGTCAACGCAGGCCGATTAGTTTCTATCAAACGCACAGACTATGAACCAATCTTAGTAATTTATCTTCTCCGGAAATCAACAACAGTTGCAGCTAGAAGCTCTAAGCACAAACGCCAAGTAGGCTAGAAACTAACCAACAATGGCATCCGCAATCATTAGTACGTTGCCGTTTAAATGGCCCTCATCTACATTTTCTATAGCTTTGAATTCAATCCATTCGGCACCAGAAATATCTAAGTTCTCAAGCTGAATTGGAGAGGTCGATTTACTAATGTTTTTTTCAGTATGAATGCATCTGAAATCGGAATCGCCTTTGAATTTAACAAGAATTTCGAATGAAGTAGAGTTGCCCTTTCCATCAATATTTGTGCTGGAAGGGGTGATGGTAATGGACAGCTTGGAATAGTTTCCGCCCAAATAGTAGTCGGCAAAGCCACTGCAAGCTGAGCAAGATCCAATAATTCCCCAGCGGTTGGGGTCATAGCGATTTCCCGCAGTATCTTTCGCGTTCGTATCGCCTGACTGTGAATAATTGGATGACGAGCCGGGCTTATCTTTCAATAATGCCCGGCTAGAATCATCTGATGCAGCACTGGAAACAGAACCACCGCCATTATTCGAGTTCAAGCTCACGCGCTTTAGTTCATTAAGCTCATCTTCGAGCTCTTGGATTCGGTCAGTTGCCTTTTCATAATCGTCTGTAGATACAACAATATTATTGTTAACTACTATCGGATTTTGCACCTGTGGCACCAAATAGGCTACAGCCACTTCGGCGCCAATAGTAAACAGGCCGGTTATAACCGAAATTGCTAAATTCTTAGCAAAGCTATCGGATTCTTTTGCCATCCAGCGACTCCATAGTTCAAACCTCGTCGATTACAGATACTTCTTCCACACCATCTTGTCCACGATGCCGGTGTAGCTCTGGATGATCTCGACCACCTTGGTGGACACGGTCTCGTCGGCGTAGTCGGGAACAGGAGCCTTGGGCAGCGACCCCTCCGCGTCGAGCTCGACGGCGGTGTGGACGGCCTGGAGCAGGCCCCTCTCGGAGATGCCGGCTAGTGTGAAGCGGGCCTTGTCCAGCGCCTCCGGGCGCTCGGTGGAGGTGCGGATACACACCGCGGGGAACGGACGGCCGACACTTGCGAAGAAGCTCGACTCCTCGGGCAGGGTGCCCGAGTCGGAGACAACCGCGAAGGCGTTCATCTGCAGGCAGTTGTAGTCGTGGAAGCCCATGGGCTCGTGCATGCGCACGCGCAGGTCCAGCTTGAAGCCGGTGGCCTCCAGGCGCTTGCAGGACCGCGGGTGGTAGGAGTACAGGATCGGCGTGTCGTACTTCTCCGCCAGCGCGTTGATCGCGGTGAACAGGCTCATGAAGTTGGCCTTAGTGTCGATGTTCTCCTCGCGGTGTGCGGTGAACAGCATATAGCGCTTGGGCTCCAGGCCGAGCTCGGAGAGGATGTCCGAGGCCTCGATCTTATCCAGGTTCGCGCGCAGGACCTCCGTCACGGGCGAGCCCGTGACGGAGGTGCGCTCCGGGGCGCAGCTAGTATCCTTGAGGTGGCAGCGGGCGTGCTCGGAGTAGGCCAGGTTGACATCGGAGATCACGTCGACGATGTGGCGGTCTCCTTGGGCAGGCACTCGTCCTTGCAGCGGTTGCCGGCCTCCATGTGGAAATTGGGGATGTGCAGGCGCTTGGCCGCGATGGCGGACAGGCAGCTGTTGGTGCCACCCAAGATAAGCAGCGCGTCGGGCTGGACCGGGACCATCAGCTTGTACGAGGCCGCGATGATGTTGCCCACGGTCTCGCCCAGGTCCGCGCCCACGGCGTCTAGGTAGACGTCCGGGTCGGCGAGCGATAGGTCGCGGAAGAAGATGCCGTTGAGCGTGTAGTCGTAGTTCTGCCCGGTGTGCGCCAGCAAGCAGCCGAAGTGGCGGCGGCACTTCTTGATGACCTCGGACAGGCGGATGACCTCGGGGCAGGTGCCCACGATGATGAGCAGCTTTAGGCGGCCTTCATTTTTGAACTGAAAATTTCTTTCCTTTATCTCCTTTCAGCTAATCGCGTTTAAATAGGTCCCTTGTATAAACCTTTTCTGAAACATCCGCGAGCTCGTCGCTCCAGCGGTTGGCGACAATCACGTCGCAGCCGGCCTTGAAGGCCTCCAGGTCGTGGGTCACCTCGGAGCCGAAGAACTCCGGCGCGTCCAGCGTGGGCTCGTAGACCACCACGGGCACGCCCTTGGCCTTCACGCGCTTCATGACGCCCTGGATGGAGCTCGCGCGGAAGTTGTCGGAGTTGGACTTCATCGTCAGGCGGTAGACGCCCACGACCGGCTTCGGCTTGCCCTCGTACACGCGGTCCCACACCATCTGCAGCACCTCGTCTGACACGAAGTCCTTGCGGGTGCGGTTGGCGTCCACGATGGCCTCGATCAGGTTCTGGGGCACGTCTCTGTAGTTGGCAAGCAGCTGCTTGGTGTCCTTGGGCAGGCAGTAGCCGCCGTAGCCGAAGCTGGGGTTGTTGTAGTGGCTGCCGATACGCGGCTCAAGGCACACGCCGTCGATGACGTCGCGGGTGTTGAGGCCGCGGACCTCGCAGTAGGTGTCGAGCTCGTTGAAGTAGGCCACGCGCAGCGCCAAGTAGGTGTTGGCGAAGAGCTTGACGGCCTCGGCCTCGGTGGTGCCCAGCACGAGCTCCGGGATGCCCACGGTGCCGTCGGCGTTCACGCGCTCCAGCTCGGCTGGGTCCGCCCCTTGGGCAAGCAGGCGTGCGAAACGCTCGGCAGCCGCGACGGCCTCGGGGTCGTCCTTGGGCGCGCCCACCACGATGCGGCTGGGGTGCAGGTTGTCATAGAGTGCCTTGCTCTCGCGCAGGAACTCGGGGCTGAAGAAGATCTTGCTGTCGCCCAGCCTCTCGCGAAGGCCCGCGGTGTAGCCGACGGGGATGGTCGACTTGATGACGATCCAGGCGTCCGGGTTCACCGAGCGAACGGCGGCGATGGCGGCCTCGACGGAGCTCGTGTCGAAGAAGTTCCTATCGCTGTCGTAGTTGGTAGGCGTGGCGATGACGGCGTAGTCGGCGCCCGTGTAGGCCTCCGCCACGTCGACGGTGGCGTGCAGGTCGAGCTCGCGCTCCCCCGCCTTGGCTTCCGCCAGGAAACGCTCGATTTCGTCGTCCTGGATGGACGACTCGAAGTTGTTGATCTTCTCGACCTTCTCGGGCACGATGTCCAGCGCGTGAACTTCGTTGTGCTGCGAGAGCAGGACGGCTAGAGACAGGCCGACGTAGCCGGTACCGGCGACAGCGATCTTCATGTCATTCTCCAATTGTCAAAGAACAATAATTCGCATGAAAAATGGCCCCTGTTACAGGGCCATGATTTCCTAAATGTTGTAGTAGCGCTTATACCACTTGGCGAAGGCCCTCAGGCCGTCCTCGAGCGGCGTCGCGGGCTTGTAGCCCAGATCGCGCTGGAGCGCCGTGGTGTCCGCATAGGTGACGGGCACGTCGCCGGGCTGCATGGGCACGAGCTGCTTGTGGGCCTCGAAGTCGTAGCCGGCCGGGAGTACGCCCTCCTCCACCAGCACGCGCTGCAGCGTGTCGACGAAGTCGAGAAGGTTCTCGGGGTGCGAGTTGCCGATGTTGTAGACGCGGTGCGCGGCGAGCGGCAGCCCGTCCTCTCCCATCTTCACCTCGGGGGCGGCGTCCATGACGAGTCTGACGCCCTCGACGATGTCATCGACGTAGGTGAAGTCGCGGCGGCAGTCGCCCATGTTGAAGATTTTGATGGTGTCCCCGCGGCGCAGCTTCTCAGTGAAGCCGAAGTAGGCCATGTCGGGCCTGCCCATGGGGCCGTAAACAGTGAAGAAGCGCAGCCCGGTCGCGGGGATGGAGTAGAGCTTGGAGTAGGCGGCGGCCATGAGCTCGTTGGACTTCTTGGTGGCCGCGTAGAGCGACACCGGCGAGTCGACGCGGTCCTTCTCGGAGAACGGCACCTTCTTGTTGCCACCGTAGACCGAGCTGGAGCTGGCGTAGACGAGGTGCTTGACCGGGTGGTGACGGCAGGACTCGAGCACGTTGAAGAAGCCGACGAGGTTACTCTCGAGGTAGGCGCGCGGGTTCTCGATGGAGTAGCGCACGCCTGCCTGGGCGGCGAGGTTCACCACGACGTCGAAGCCGTTCTCGGCGAACAGGCGCTCGATGAGGGCGGCGTCGCACAGGTCGCCGCGCACGAAGGTGAAGCGGCCGTCGGTGTCGGCCTCGGCCAGCATGCGCAGGCGCGCGTCCTTGATGTCGGGGTCGTAATAGCTATTGAGGTTGTCGAGGCCGACAATCACTTCATCGGTCTCCTCGAGCAGCTTCTTGACGAGGAACGCGCCGATGAAGCCAGCCGCTCCGGTGACGAGTATTTTTCTGTTCGCCATTAGTGAAACTCCTAAAACCTGAAAATCCTAAAAGGGAATCTTTCGGTTGATATATCCTTCAGTTGCATTTTCGCGAGGTATCATGCGACACGGATTACCCAAGACAATGGAATGACTAGGGACGTCACAGTTTACAAACGCCCTAGGGGCAATAAGAACATCGTCACCGACCGTAATACTTCAGACGACGGCGGCGTTAACGCCAACCCACACACAGTCTCCCAAAATTGGCGCTTCTTTTCTCTTACCGCGGTTCTCTCGACCGATCGTCGCGCCCTTATGCAAGTTGCAATTCGAACCGATGACGGCCAGCTCGTTAACCGTGATGTTGAAGGCGTGCCCGAGGTAAAGCCCCGGTCCTACCTTCGTGCCACGCGCCATCTCTAGACTGTATCTCTCGCGCATGCGATGCAGAGCCAGACGCCAGAAGGGATTACGCGAGTTTTGCGCCTTACGGAAGACGAAGAGAAACCTGAGCGCATAATCCGTCAGAGGTGAAACTTCGGCACAATAGCGGCGTCAATCGAGGCACCCCCTGAGAATAATCTTATCGTCAAGCCAATCGCATCCTTTCAATTAACTCGGTAAAACAATGCAACATCAGTGCCGGGGCGTTATCGCTACTCGGAAAAGTGCGGGTAAACCCGCTCGCAGAAGCTCCGCTTCTCTTGCCAACTCATATGCTTTGTGTTGACAAACTCGTCCGAATGCTTCTCCCGGTACTGTTCTATAGTCCCGATGGGCCGTGCGGGAACTCCGGCGACGATCGTGTTATCGGGGACGTCATGGGTTACGACGGAGCGGGCGCCGACGATGCAGTTTCTGCCAATAGCTACACCCGGCATGATCATAGCGTCCATCCCGATGTGCGAGTTGTCGCCGATTGAGACGCGGCCGAACCTATCGATATCTACCAGCTCTGGATACATATGTCTCAACGTCCAGGCGCCGCCGTCGTGGGTCGTGATCTTAACGCCGCTCGTGATCCTGACGTTGTCGCCGATTGTAACCAGGTACGGTTCGGATCCGAAGTCAAATCCGTTGAGAATCTCACACCCCTCCCCGATCGTGAGTCCGCGTCTTTTCAGGTGCTCCAGCTTCATCCCCGAAGGCATGAGGCGACAAATGATGCTATCGAGTATTGACATCAATACCTCCAGATCTGCACAATTTCGCTTCGTTTGCGCATCAAGCGAATCAGCTCCTGTGAATGCATTTCCTAATGGCCCGCTTGACGGATTTTGGAACGAGCGAGCGGGCGAATAACTCGGCTTCCCTCAACCGCAGCGCCTCCACGACCCCGTTCCGAAGTAGCGTTTGCTCCATGGCGGCGTGGGCGGCGCGGTCGAACCCCAACCCAGAGGCATACGTCTTGAGGAATGCAGACCTACCGGCATGGCGCACAGATGGCTCTTTAAGCTGTCTTTCATAGAGGAACGCCTCGTCAGGGTTCCGCCTCTCGGTCTCGATTCCGAATTCGGCCAAGTGCGCAAGCAAGCGCTGGCCCTTCGGAGTGGACGCGATGACGCACGACACCTTTTCCGCCTTGCCTGACTTTTGGCCGTGTCGTCCGTAGCCGCTGAAATCGCCTATTGTCAGGTCGCCAGCCCTCTGCCCCCGGGCATAGCTGCACGAGTAGCAGTTCTCGCGGTACGTGAGGGCCGAATGGTAGCCGACCTGATAGGCGTCGTTGCTTTTCGGCCCCTTTTTATAAAAATGGCCTTGAGTATCGCTTAAAGTTAAGCGATACTTTGCAGTTTCGAAAGCTGGGTCGCGGAAGCTGAGCGACGATGCGATCCGTCCGCACCTTCCCTCTATCCTTTTTACATGCTCCTCGAGATAGGCCGATGGACATACCCCGTGGCAGATTATGTCGACAGTCGTAAGGCCGTTCTCCAGTCTCTCGCCGACAAAGGTTCTCAGTGCAGCAACCTGGCAGGGGAGCCCGACGAAGAGCACTCCCTCCCCGTTTCTAAGCTGCTTTTTCACGTACTCGAAGACACCCGACATGTCAGACTCAGCATACTTGGAGTTCTTACACCTCTGAATATCAGATTCGCCGAAAAGCTCGATGAAGCGGAATGCGTAGAGATCGTCCGCGGGCACGCCGTAGCAGTGGATGCCCCTTGAAAGCGCCCATCGGTAGCATGCCGAAGCGATACCCCCCGACGCGGACGTGCGGCGATCGTCGGCGTCGGTTTGCCACGCGGCAAACACCTCATCCGACTTTGCATGAAGGACGCTATCTGCCAAGAGATGGCAGGACTTTTCACAGGCACCGCATCCGATGCACACATCCCTGTCGATCGAGGGAGTCCGAACTCCCACAGAATCCGATTCCAGCGTGATGCAGCCCTTTTGACATGCTGCGGCACAGGCCCCGCAGCCGGTGCAACTGTCTTTAACTGCTAGCTTTGGCGTCGTCATAGAGTCACCATATTTTCTAGAATGGCGATTGATTCTTCTCTGAAACTGGAGATTCTCTCCTGAACATGGGGCCAATCGATTGGGGGTAACTCCGCGCCGTTGGTTCCGTCACCGCAGCGATCGAGAACACCGAGTCGCTTGGCGAGAGAGAGCACGCGGGTGCTGTGACACCTGGTGTAGAAACGCATATCCCTTTCATAGTAAAGCGAGAAAAGCATTCCGTGATATGAGGCAGTAAAGACGGCATCAGCATTCTTGATAAGCCCTAGGAACTCTGAGAGTGAAGCTGGTTTTACGCTTTGGGTTCCCTTTAACGGGATGCCGTAATTGATGTTCTTAACAATGAGGCCGTGCCTTTCTGCGTAGAGACATGCATCAGTAAGACATTTACCATCAGGAGAGTCAAAATACACAAGGACATAACCTGGTTTGAAGTTCATGGGCTGAGCGATAGCGTCCCACTCGGCCGTCGTAAGGAGCATTGTGGGATCGCAAACCAGGTCAGCATCTCTGCCAGTTAGACGCTTAACCCAATCGACGGCACCATCCTCGCGCACGGCAATTCTTTTCATTTTGACAAGTAGGCGGGCCACCTCTACATCATCACCTTGAGGCTCGTAGGCTCCAACCGATGAAGCAAAGGCTACTTTCTTGGTTTTATCACCAGCAAAATCAAGAAAGTACGTATGATCATTCTCGGTGATGTCTCTGCCCCAGATGATATCGGAACCGGCTACGACCACTTCATAGCTTTCTCCAAGGGTACGAATGTCGTCGGGATTAACTGGCTGGGAAAACTTCATATTTCGAGAAGCGAACTCGTTGAGCGCTTGTTTTTTCTTCTCTAGCGCATGCCCAAAAAGAAATTTTTTAGCCAAGTCTCTCGGACCGTGAATCTCAGCGGCTAGACCCTCGCGCCTCTCGATGGCTGGACACCGGTAATCAATCACTTCGCAATCACAGCCGAGATTACAGATTTTGTGATATAGGGCATATGCCTGTAAATATGACCCGAAGTTCGTTGATCGATGAAAAGTTAAGAGCCCCACCTTAGTCATTATTGCTTTCTCCTTTTAACTTACGGATTAATGACACGATCATGTCCCAATTGATGGCGACAGAAAAAATTAGACATAAGGCGAAACATAAAACTTTGACGGCAAGGCCTCCCCAAATGTAAGTAAGCGAGGCGAAGATTGCCAAAATTGCGGTCGGCATAAGAATCTTTACATCAAGAGCCATGTTCATGTGTCTTCGTTGCACATCAACAACGCGCATAAAGGCAACAAGACCATATCCTACGATGGTCGAGATTGGGGCAGCATAGACGCCGATTGGGCCCAAAAATACAATAAGGACCGTGATGCTGACTACCGCGGAAACAAGTGTAGCCTCCAGCACTTTACGAGATTCATTATTTACTAGGTAAATGGGACTTACCAATCCCGTAAATAGATTTGCATAGACGGCAATCATGTAAAGAGGCACCATACCGAAGGCGTCGTTATAGCTGGCGTCAATCATGAACGGCCATATAAACGGAAGGGCTGAAATAACAATAAGAAAGAGAGCGGAAAAAAGCGAACTGCACTGTCGACGGTTTGTCGGATGAAGGATGCACCGTCTTCATCGTGATAGTGCAAAATAACTTGTTCGGTCCATGAAGCGTTGAATACGCTAAAGACAGTCGAATAGATGAATGAGAACTTATTCGCTACAGATATTAGACCATTGGCGGCTGTGCCTAAGGCAGTTGAGATAACCACTCTGTCTGCCGACTGTAGCGCCCACCAAGACACCTCATTTGGCATAAGCGGAAAGGCATATCGGGTTAGCCTTTTGGCTTCCATCATGGAGCATAACGACGGTCTAAAATAACGCCAAAGTCTATCCCTGATCGTGACAGTAGCCGTACCGGCAATTGGACCGATGCAATAAGCGGCAAGCATGCCCTCAAGGCCTAGAGAAAATACCGCGAGAAGAATAACGTTTAGGACTAGCGTCACTGAAGCCGAGATGAAGCTTCCTAGGGCAAAAGAGACATTATCGCCTATCCCTCGTGCCGAGTAGAGAGCAAGCTGCAGAGTGATATTGAATACAACGAGCGGCAGGAGCACCCACTTGTAGGGTAAAGATACAAAAGGTGCCGAAACAACGAATAACCCAATGTATACAATAATTAGAGCTAGCGACTCCAGGTAAGCTGTCGAAAGGACTGTCGCGACTGAATGATTATCACCACGAACTTCAGCAACGTAACGAAATATTGCCTGGGAAAGTTGGATACCGACTATGGGGACAAATAATCCGCCGATGGTCGTCACCAAGTCAAGTGTTCCGTAGTCCGAGGTACTCAGCAGTGCTGTATAAAGGGGTAACAGCAAGAATGAAAGGGCTTTGGTACACATCGTACCAAAGCCAATAATTCCAGTGTTTTTTAGTAGATCCCTGCTGCGACTGTCTGTTTTAATTGACAAGTCCGGTGCTCCTCTCAAGGGAGTTGCCTGAAATGAGGTTTCTGGCAAAAGATCCGATAGATTCGCCCTCAAAATCTGAAGAAGCACGATCGAAAAGCTTTTCCAGCTGAATATAAAGATTCTCTACAGCTGCTTCATCCCTGAATGTTGGGCTTCCACCTGGCATAAATTCAGACGAATGAAGCATAAACATGATGTATTCAGAGGAGCTATTCGCTACTTGCCGTTCAAGCCATAGCATTTCATTGAGGTTTTTCCCATTCGGTCTAAGCTGAAGCGACTGCCCTCGCGCGACATTGTAAAGCGACTTGGCTAGCGGCTTAGCCTTGCAGGTGGCTGGTTTAATAAATGAATGCGTATCTCTAACGGTCAAAGGAACCTCAACAATATCTGCTTTGTCACATCTGACCAAATATGGTTCCTCGCGGGCGTTGGAATAATCTGTACCGGATACCCCTTTCGTTAGGCCTGGGGATGTAATCCAATTAATGTGTGGAGTCACGGAGCAATCGCAGATATACCCTTTACGAGCAAGAAGCTCAAAATACCTTTGATCCATTGCCCATCGTCCGGCACGATGCGAAATAGGGCGAATGCCGATGCGGTCTATGATTGCATCGGTCATTGCGTCAATTTTGGCTTCCATGATGTCGTCAGCGAATTCAATAAGATAAGGTAGGCCACAGTCATCGTTCTTCTCTCCGGCAAGCTCGAAACTGGGCGGAGTATTCCAAGCATGCAAGTGCATGCCGACTTCACATCGCCCTTCGGCCGCCCATGACCCAACCATTTCACAGAAACCAGGGTCACTTACCATCTCCCAGTTAGAAAGATATGTCGGCTTGTAACCGTATCGATCGCAAAGAGCCTGGAATCTTGGTAAATACTTTGCATTGCGCGTCCTGATAGGATCTTTTTTATTCCATTCCCAGAGATTGTCTCCCTCTGTGTCTATGCTGATAAGAAATTTCTTCAAGTTGTCTCCAGTACTTCTAGCGAAAAACAAACCGATTAAATCCAGGCATTAAAACTGAGCGGAGTGTCCAAGTTCCCGATACAGCTTTTCATATTTTCTTGCCATATGAGCCGCCGAATATCCGTCGATGTTCGCGAGAGAGTTTGCTCCCAGAGTGCAACGTAACTTGCAATCTACAAGCTCGCGCATCGCCCTGAAGAGCTGGTCCTCAGAACCAGCATCGATAAGAATGCCGTTAGATTTAGAAACTACGTTACGTATACCTCCAACGTCTGTTGAAATTACGGGGAGGCCACATGCCATTGCCTCGAGAACGGACATCGGCATACCCTCACGATTGGAGCTTTGGACATAGACATTAGCTCCACGCAGAACGTCTGGAATATTCGTAAGAGCGCCTGGCAATTCTATAGAGGGGTCGTCGCCAGCTTCACGACATAATTCTTCATGGAGTGGGCCGTCGCCGACAAGAATTAACCTCGCATCAGGACACTCCATCTCGAGTCGTTTAAATGCACGCAAAATAAGCATTTGATTTTTGTTCTGGTTTTGCGTTGCAACATTGATGAATGCTGGCGCACTGGCGATATCGCATGGCGAATAGTCAGATAGCGTGATGCCGTTATCTATCTCATGTATCAGACTGTCTTCGACTCCAAAATAGTCGCAAGCTTGCCTATGATTCTCCCTAGACACCGCAACTAATTTTACTCGGTTTTGGCCTGCGAGGCGTACCATTCGCTGGGCGGTAGTGTTAAGAGCGGCAGGGAGAGTACTATGAAGTGTAATTAAAGTATTTCTATGATGCATCAGTGCCCAAGGAATAGATATCTGCGCTCCACCGAGATGCGCGTGGACTACATCCGGACGCTCCCTAGAGAGAGATTTGTAGATCCTAATTAGCGTCGGCGGATCAACACGGTTACCAATTCCATGTAAATAGATCCGAGCAGGGGTTCCGGAGACTAACTGCAAAAACCCCTCATCGCTCCCCCCGAAAAAACAATGGAGTGAGACGTCGAATTCACGAAAATCTAAATTACGAATCAATTCGCATACCATGCGCTGTGCGCCGCCAACGATCAACGAATCAATAACTATTGCAACGTTTGTTTTCTTCATTCTTACCTACAAAAGCTTAGTATATAAATTCTAAAATCTTTAGAACGATAACCAGAGCTAAACAACGGAACCAAGGCTGTTTACGAATAGCACAAGGGAAATAGGCACAATAAAATATAAGCTCAGTATGCGACCGTGTCTTCCAAAGCAATACATCATTAAATATGGAACCAGAATTGTTAAAAAAATAGTGTAGTAGGACATAATTCGCCCCATTATTCCAAGAGAATAAGAAGCGCCCTGAAGACATAGAGCAATCCCAAGGGAAAAAATTGAGAGCCTAATGATATCTGGGCATTTATCAAATATCGATTTATCGCGGAGAGCATATAGCACAATGAAAGCAATAAATAGTAGAAGCATGAACATCGTATAGCTTCCGCCCTCAACGTCGTATTTGGAGCCGATATAGCCTGCATACTGAGGCATAGCCCTAACCGCGATCAATGCGATGACACGGCCGAAAATTAAGCAGACAATAGAAGCGGGAATGGTGATCTTCAAGAGCTTGATTACGTCGAAACGCTTGTAGAACCAGACCAAAGCGAAACAAATCGCCGAGGAATGGAACATCATCGCAACGCCGATAGAAATTGCAAAGGACACAGGTTTGTTTGAATCAATCCACCTCGTCGCAAATAGACAAATCGAAAGTGCAATCATTTGTCTAAAGATGCCGAGACTGTATACAAACAAGCTAAGCGCACAGTAAATAAGAAAACTTAAGAAAGGCGAGTCGCTGTACCGGCCGAAGAACTCCATGAGCGGCAGGTATATAAGAACCGCGATCAAGAGGAAAAAAACGTGATCAGGCATGTAGAAATGCGCACAAATCTTGGTGAGCAGGAAATAGCCGAACTCGTAGTCGTAAGGGTACACGAGTTTAGCTGTCAGCACGTCGTTCCAAGGAATCCCGGCATAGTAGTGGAGTGAGCCCAAGTAGTTCCCGAGATCAGCGCCAACAGTTACGTCTCGCATTGAAACGAAGAATACTAGCGCTACGCAGAGGCACACAAGGTAAGGCGTCCATATCCGCTCTCGCTCCTCAGCCGAAATCGATATTAGTTTGCCTTTTTGCTCAGATACGCCACGAATAATTAGCGCTACAAGGCCCACAATAGAAACGAATGTCAGATAAGGAGTCATCTAACCAAGCTCCGATTCGATCGAAGCATCCCCGAACACCAGCTCTACGAACTTCTTAGCTTCTCTTGAGATGTCGTACCCCGCCGCAGTCATGGCCGTCCTTGTATCGAGCCGCTCCACCGTAGCGGCAGACTCCAAAGCATTCGCCCAAGCTGTCGTGTCGTCTATGGGCAAATACTCCACCAGGCCCGTCACGTCGGCCTGTCTCGTCACCGTATCCGACACTACGCAAGCAAGCCCGGCCGCCTGCGCCTCTATCACCACGTTGGGCATGCCCTCGTACAACGAAGGCAGCGCCAGCGCATCGAAGGCCGAAAGCAGCGCGGGCACGTCGGGGCGCACACCGGTGAAGACAATGCTGTCCAACACGCCAAAAACCTCCGCCTTGCCGCGCACCTCGCCCTCAAGCTCACCCTGGCCCACAAGCACGAGCCGTGCGTCAGGCCTAGCCTTCAGAAGCTCGGCGAAGACCTCAATTAGAAATCCGTGGTTCTTCTGAGGAGCAAAGCGCCCCACGTGTCCCACCACCAAAGCATCGGGTTCAATGCCGAGCTCGGAGCGTGTTGCGGAGCGAATCTCTGGCGAGAAGGTATAAGCATTCAAGTCGAGTGCGTTGTGCAGGTAATGAACCTCGCCGTTACTCACGGCCTTGGGGCCAAATGTATACGCGGCTGCCAGATCCGACGGCGCTATCTTCACGTCGGCCACCGAGGTTAGCAGCCGGCGAAACGCCTTCTGCAGAAACATGCCAAGGCTGCCTTTGCCATCGCTGGCGTTGCTCGAGCGCAAGGCAAGCCTTCGTGCGCCTGCTCGCTTTGCGACCCAAAGGTCGATGGCCGAGAGTGCATCCGACCCTATCCGCAAAACGCAGGGATACCCGTCGTCTCGCACCGCCGCGGCAAGTTCTCGCCGAAAGGCGACAAAATCCTTTGTCTTACGGGTGATGCGGTATACTATGCCACCGAGCTGTTCTATCTCATCCTCGTAATAACTACGCCCATCGCCCGAGACCACGAAATCCATCTGATAGCGGTTCCGGTCGAGTTTTCGATACATCTTCATTAAGAATGTTTCAGCACCACCTGTGTCCATATTCGACACAATGCAGAGCAGTCGCTGAGGTTTATTGTTTGTGCACATCGAAATTGCTTTCAACAAGAAGCTTGAATGTCCTCAAGCCCGTTTCGTACGAATAGTCGTGCCCCTTGTGAAGGCAAGATTTTTTCATTGCAAGCAGCTGCTTGGGTAGCCCGGGATTTAGTAAGATATCCAGCAACGCCTCACGGTTGCAGAATTCATACGTCAAGCCCGTTTCGCCTTCTTTGACCATCTCGGCATAACTTGGCCATTGCGACGCAATTACGGGGATACCGGCACAGTAAGCATCGACCACGGTGCCTGGGACGCCTTCGCCCGGGCACCTCGTTGGAAAGGTCAGGGCGAGGTACCCGTTGAGGACCGAAGTGCTCTCGCCCGCGGGCGCCACGCCCTTGTAGGCGACCTCGGAAACGTCGCAGTCTGCCATGAGCGCGTGGAAGTGCTCCTTGTACTCGGCTAGAACGTTTCCGTAAATGTCGAGCCTGAAAGCGCAACGACCAAGCTGGCTGTTCGCCTTGCGCACGGCCCACACGATATCGTCAATACCTTTATCCTCGTAGATGCGGGAGAAAACAGCCAAAGGCCATGGTTCGCTGGACGGCTGTTTGAGTTCGGATAACTTGAGCTGTGGCAAACGCTTAAAGTTGTATGCGACGAGCACGTTGTTGAAGCCTTGCTCGGCAAGTAGAACCCGAACTCGATCGGACTCAACGAGTATCGCGTCAAAGGATTTGAGCTTCTTGGCCAGAATAGGTTGTCCTGCGATATACTCAGCGAGCCATCCGCCAATTACCGAATATACGGTCTTGCAACCATAGCGTTTTCGTAAATACACGAGTAACGGGGCGAAGATTTTCACCCCGTTGTGCGCTGGTAGCATGACCAAAGCGTCCGAGAGCTTCGCTAGCTTAATGCACTCACGAGCAAGCGCAATTGGATGCTTTTGCCAGCCTCTCGTATCAATTGAGCGAACATTTTCTTCACCGCAAACGTCACGAAGCAGCTCGCGGACTGTACGAGTCTTAACGACTTGTCCGTCCGCCATATCGATACCCTCGGCGAAATGCCCTATGATTCCGACGTTAGTAATATGCGTGGGCATGTCCATAGAAAATACTCGCACCTCGTTACTTTATTCCGAAAATTTTGATAACGCCCCACACCCCGATATGAAACATAGATCGGAATACGCTCAAGTGCTCGATATCTCGATAAAGCATCCAGTGATATTTCACTAAGTCAAATTTGTTGTGTGAGATAGAGCCCTCGCGAACACGATACTCGGCCAGCACATTTGGCATGCCCCAAATGTAGGGCTCTTTTTTAAGCATCTGTAGCCACAACGCATCATCGTTACGTTTGCGTATGTTGGGGACCTCGAACTTGCCCATCTTGCGGACGTTATACATAACCGTTGAATTACCTACCGGGCAATCCAGCAAAAGCCTGTTATAGCTAGTTCGAGGAATAGTCCTGATTACCTTTCCAAGAGGATTTCCCTGTTCGTCAACCTGTTCATATGCCGTACAGGAAAAAGCAACCCCCTGATCACGCATAAAAGACAGCTGCATATTTAACTTATCTGGCTTCCACATATCATCACTGTCCAAAAAAGCCATAAATTCGCCCTGGGCAGCTTTCATGGATTCAGTTCTTGCTACGGCGGCTCCGGAATTTTCATTTAAGCAAATATAACGAACACGGGGATCATCTTTGGAATAAGACTCAACAACTTCCCGGGTATTATCGGTAGAGCAATCATCTACGATAACCATTTCCCAGTTACCATAGGTTTGCGCCTGAACAGACTCAATGGTTTTCCCAATGTACTTGGCGCAGTTATATGCCGGTGTGATGACCGATACTAAACCGTCTTGCATTTAATCTCTCCTGGCCACTGCCGCAACAGTAGCGAACATCGTGGCAATCTCTCCCCAAAAGCTAAAGTGGGAAAGATCGCGCAGGTTTAATTCCATCTTCTTTGGCAGCACCAGATTGATATATGCGCTATCAACGTCCTCTGCACCCTCTAACAAGGCATCTTCATCTTTGAACTCAATACTCGCTCTCGAAGTAACACCGGGAGCAAGCAGCAAAGTTGCTCGCATCTCGGGTGTATACGCCGCTACATAACGAGGAACCTCGGGGCGTGTACCGACAAAGCTCATGGTTCCGCGCAGGATATCTATCAGCTGCGCGACTTCGTCGAGTCGACATTTACGTATAACGGAACCAACACGCGTTATACGAGAGTCACCAGCACTGGTGACTTGTGCGCCCTTTTTCTCGGCATCGACGCACATGGTTCGGAACTTGAAAATACGAAACGTCTTGCCGTATCGCCCAACTCTTTCTTGGCGGAAAAAAACCGAACCGGGAGAATCGAGCTTAATTGCAACAGCAAGAATGATGAATAGCCACCAAGTTAAAGCAAATAAAAATAGGGAACCACATATATCGAAAATACGTTTCGCGAATAGCCCCATACGATGCCCTGCAAGTTCGTCATAGTAAGGGCGAACCTCATCAACGCGCATATCGTTGGGCAATTCTGCCCATGATAGCAGTCCCACTACGCACCAAGCTCCAAGAGACAGGCCTTGAAGCAGTCGATGACGTAATTGACTTCGTCGTCAGTAAGGCGAGTATGCAGCGGCAAGGTGATTTCATTCTCAAAATGCTTGTAAGCATTCGGAAAATCAGAAATATCAAAACCGAGATTCTTATATGCCGTGTGCATGGGCAAAGGCTTGTAATGAACGTTTGTAGCAACACCAAGCTCTGCCATCTTTATGATAATTTCATTGCGCTTTTCGAGGTCAAACCCGGGGATACGACAAATATACAGGTGCCCCGAAGACTGGCGCTCGCCTGTAAAATGATTTAGCGGCTCAATACCCAGCGGGGTCAGGGCAGCATTGTAACGCTCGATAATCTCTTTGCGTCGCGCAAGCATGCCCTCATAACGATCGAGCTGAACGAGACCTAAAGCAGCTTGCATGTCAGTCATATTGCATTTATACCAAGGACCAATAATGTCATATTCCCAAGCACCAAGCTTGGTCTTAGCTAGGGCATCCTTGCTTTGGCCATGAAGACTCAGGAGCTGCAACTTCTTATACATGGCCTCAGAGTCGATGCCGGAAATGGCACGCCAAGCAAGGCAACCACCCTCGGCGGTGGTCAAATTCTTTACTGCATGGAAGCTGAACGAGCTGAAATCGGCGATAGAGCCAACCATCTTGCCATGCCAAGTTGCGCCTAAGGCATGGGCAGTATCTGCGCAAACCGCGATGCGCCCAAGAGCTTCCTGAATTTCGCCATTTGGTTTAAATAGATTACGCTTAGAATTAACGATTTCGAAAATACGATCGTAATTGCAAGGAACACCACCAAGATCAACAGGAATAATTGCTTTGGTGTTCTCATTGACGGCAGCCTCAACAGCATCGTAATCCATTTCGAAACTATTCGGCTGGCAATCGATAAGCACAAGTTTGGCACCCACGTGGCACACAACAGAGGCGCTTGCCGTGTAAGTATAAGCAGGAACAATTACTTCGTCGCCAGGTCCCACATTAAGAAGACGAAGCGCCATTTCTGCACATGCAGTCTGTGAATTTAAGCAGCAGACCCTTTCGGCTTTCAAATAATCTGCCAACCTTGCTTCGAGTTTCTTGGTACGAGGACCAGTAGTAATCCATCCGGATCGAAGGGCTTCTGCAACTTCGACAATTTCTGCCTCGGTAATATCAGGCGGCGAAAACGGGATGTTCATCTTTACAGTCATTATTCTGCCTCTTCCAACTAGTCGTTGTACTGTGGGTGATACGTTGGGACAACTTCAGCAAGAACCGTTTTAATCTCATCGTTCGTGCCATTCAGACAGGCCTCGAGCTTCTCGAGCTTGTCCTTAATGTCTTCCATCTTGTCTGCCTCGGCCGTGGAAATACGAATCTCGGAATGCTCGGTAGGCAGGAGTTGCTCGTTGTCCATAAGGAGCTCCTCGTACATTTTTTCACCAGGACGTAGGCCGACCTCTTTGACCTCGATATCCTTGCCGGGCCTAAGACCGCTAAGCGTGATGAGATTAATCGCGAGGTCATAAATCTTGACCGGTTCACCCATGTCCAAAACAAAAATCTCGCCGCCATGAGCAAGCGCACCGGCAGTAATGACCAATTTGCTGGCCTCGGGAATCGTCATAAAGTAACGCGTAATGTCCTTGTGCGTAATGGTGATAGGACCGCCCTCGTGAAGTTGACGCTTAAAGAGCGGGATGACCGAACCATGGCTACCAAGAACATTGCCAAAACGAACTGCAGTAAAAATGGTCTTGCTGTTGGCCGCATAATACTGAACAATCATCTCGTCCATGCGTTTGGTGGCACCCATTACATTTGCGGGATTAACGGCCTTATCAGTAGAAATTTGTACGAAATGACTGCACTGATATTTATCAGCTAATCGCACAACATTGAGGGTGCCGAATACGTTATTTTCAATTGCCTCACGCGCATTATGTTCCATAAGGGGAACATGCTTGTGTGCCGCCGCGTGAAAGACAACTTGTGGCTGATATTTTTCGAAAACATGCTCGATTGCAGGCGAGTGCGTGATTGATCCGATAAACACCTGAATATCAGTACCTTGATTGCGAGCCGACTTGATAATGTCGTGGTACAGCTCATATGTCGTGTTCTCGTAGATATCGAACAAAATGATTTGAGCGGGCTTTGCCGGAAGCAGCTGACGTACAAGCTCTGAGCCAATAGATCCGCCGCCGCCCGTGACCAAAATGCGCTTGCCGGTAACGTAGCCCATCTGGTTAAGGTCAAGCGATTTCTCCTCGCGAGAAAGTAAGTCGCTGATTTCGACTTCGCGAAGGACAACCCTGCCAAGACCGCTTATAGGAATGTCGCGCACGTTGGGCAAGGTTAATACCCTAATCCCTGTTTTCATGCAGAGGTCATAGATTCTCTGACGTTCATCAAAAGTAGCACTTGGAATGGCAACTACGATTTGTTCGGCTTCACAGGCATGCGCAATCGTCGGAATATCCGCACAGGTACCGCAGACTTTAATGTCATGAATTCGCTGACTTTGTTTATTGGGATCGTCGTCAACGACGGCAACAGGATCTCCAACCATATCGGGATCGTTGCTGAGCATGCGCTTAATAGTAAGCGAACCGGTCTCCCCTGCTCCCACGATGAGCGTACGAGGTAAATGAGCATCTGATTTGCTTTTAAAACGCCATGCCTGGCTACCATAAATCGCGCGAATGGCAAAGCGGCCGCCACCGCAAATAATGAGGACGACAGCCCATGCCATAACGTCCTCGCGAAGGGACATGCCCTTGCCAAATAACACGTTAAAGATAACGTCGCCAATGACTGAGCCTACCGTTACAGCAGCAACAATACGTCCAGCCTCGGAAATGCTCGCATAGCGCCACAAGCTGCTATACATATGAAAGAACCAAAAGACGACAACGTTAACAAGCGCAAGGACAAGAATAGCCGGGCATGCGCCGGCTGCTCCGCTGAGGGTCGCCCAATGCTGCGTCCCCCACGATGAAACAAACACAGCAGCAAAAGTTGCAGCAATGTCAAATGCCATCAACGCATACGGTTCAAAGACGCTCAACTTGCCCTTTTGCTTTGCGCTCTTAGATTCAATGTTCAAGATTCGTTCTTATCCTCCCTATTGATCCCGTTATCCCCGCCCCCGAGGATCCTCCCTGTCCCGTTAAACAGTCGCCTGCAGCTAGGCAATCGCCTTTTTAAGGTTTCGCATGACGCGCTGCTCGTTGGAAAGCACTGCGAGGCCCACGCGGGTGGTTACGCGTCGGCCGCACAGATCGAGCTCCAAATAAGCAGTGCTCTTGCGTCTGTTAATGGTTTTGATAAGGCCTTCGTGGCCCAACAACGGACCTGCCGTTACTACGACATGGTCGCCGTCTTTTAAGGCCTCGCTCATGGGCACTACGCGGTCTCCCCTATGCGTAAAGCCGCCAATGAGCTGGACCTCTTCTTTTGCCAGCGGCACAAACTGACCGTCCTGGGCAAGCACCCGGGCAAAGTCGTCCATACGCAGCAGGTAGTGTTGCACGGTGCGGGGATCTGCCGTATCGCAGATAAGATAACCGGGAAAGAGTGGCTTGGTCGTCTTGACCCATTCACCGTGTACCTTGATCTCGGTTTGAAATTGGGGATAAAAGAGCTCCTACATGGCACCAGCCGGTACCACGCGCTCGATGCGCTCGCGCATTACGTCTTCGCGACCGTTAATGACCTGGATCACATACCACACGAGCACCACCCCCTTGCTGTCTTACGTGTGGCTCACGGGGTTTGGGTATGGCTTCGCCAGGGCGCTTGTGCGCGAAGGCGCTCCATATTCAAACCCTGAGCCCAGTTAGACAAGCACGTGGCTCTGCCCCACCGTGAACGGTATGTATAAGTGCAGTTGCTAGAGACGCGGACGTGTATCGCAAAATGACCGCGTACCCAGCTGACTGCGTGCGAACCAGTCAAGCGGGTACAAAACTGGACCGCACGCAAACAGCTGTAGGACTGCTGTGGTTTGCCATAACAACTTACTGCACTACCTAAAACGAACTAATTAAATAGCCGCAAAAACAAGTACAAAACGTGCATGGCAATCGATATTGGAGCTCGTGGTTTTTCTAACACCGCCGTTACGACCGGATGCTGATTGACCCTGCACTTTGTGGCTTGCTGGAGCCGTGAGCGCAGTTGAACTCATGTAACGTTAGGTATCCTAGCACAAGCTGATAGCGAAACCGATTTGGGCAGTACTGGACAACATTTCGTTCATTTAGCGTGTTCAAGGAGGCTGTTTTGGGATGTTGTTCACATTGATGCAGGTTATTGAGGTACTGATGGTGATTAGGGGCGGCCCTGAAACCCAAATGAAGCAGAGAGCTGCACCGATAATCGCGTTTGTCTAACAAACTATGTACAGACATGGGAAATAAATTGTGCAACTTTTTGTTGGAGTGTGCGGGGGTTTGTGGTGCGAGGTGTTTTGGCATTAAAAAAGGCCTTCGGAATTTCGAAGGCCTTTGCATTCACGATGGTGGAGACGAGGGGGATCGAACCCCTGACCTCTTGACTGCCAGTCAAGCGCTCTCCCAGCTGAGCTACGCCCCCGTGACGAGGAGATAGTATAGGGGAATGTTTTGCTTGATGCAAGGGGGAATTTTGGGTTGTTGGGTTTACTTACGGGATTTTTGGGACAGGTCCTAAAAATCCCTACCGCAATAGGAAGGCGATTGCGGTTCCTTGGTGGACGGTTATGGTGGCGGTGGATCGGACTATGTTGCTGATGCCGGTGTCGGCTAGTAGGGCTAGGGGGCTGTGGTCTAGCTCCCATTCTAGGCCATGTTCGCTTACTACCGTCCCAGGGGTAATGGCGATGATGGAGAACGTCTTGCCTTCGACGCCCTCGATGGTCCACGAATCACCTGCGTGAAGAATGCGGGCGACCACCTTATCCTCGGCAATCCAGACGGGGGCGTCATCGTAGCCTGCAAGCAACCCCAGTACGGAAAGCGCCATATCCGGACGGCCGCCGGTGGTGCAGGTCGCGACCACTTCGGCACCCGGCCAGCGACGGCGGACGGAATCGAGGGCCAGTGCTAGATCGGTGTAGTCCTTGTAGGGGTCGTGACGCTCCACCTCAAAGGCTTCTGCGGCATCGACCAGCGCGCGACCTGCATCGCTCACCGTGTCGGCATCCCCTACATATACGTCGCAGCCCAGGCCGGCGCCCAACAGCGCATCGAGCCCGCGGTCCACGGCGACAACGTGATCGCACTCCCCCGCTAGCCTACGCAATAGATCCGCGCTCGCCACCAGAGGCGAGCCGCAGACCACCAATACCTTACAAGCCACAGCCCTCGCCTATCCCTCAAACGAAAGCACGCGGGCCAGATCCAGGTCCTCGTAGCTGTCGATAAAGATATCGCAGTTGTCGTGCACATCGTCGCGCTTCATGCGGCCGTGCGGATCATAAATGCCTACACACTTAAAGCCGGCGACCCCAGAGCTCTTTAGGCCAAAGACGGCGTCCTCAAACACCCACGCGCGCTCAAACTTGTGCCCGTGGCGCTCCTCCAGGCGGCGCAGCGCCAGCTCGTATACGTCGGGGAACTGTTTGGAGCATCCTGCCTCGCCCGTCGTGGTAACAAACTCCATGTACGCGTCGAGCCCGGCGCCCGCAAGCGCAGACTTAACCAGCTCGGCCGGCGTGGACGTGGCAACGCACATGGCAATGCCCGCCGCCTTCGCCTGCTCCAAAAATGCCAGAAGCCCCTCGCGCGGCGGCACCTTGGAGTACCCATCAATCAGGATGTCGCTCAGCTCGCGATACAGCTCCTCGCCATTCTCGCCAATGCCCCACGTGTCGTGGTAGGCCTGGCATTCGTCCTCCAGCGAGAGATGCTCAAACTGGGCAAAATCGTCGACCGTCACGTCAACTCCGTGGCGGTGCAATAACTCGGGCTGGGCATAGGCCCAAACGGGGGTGCTATTAACCAGTGTGCCGTCGCAATCGAAAATAAAAGCAACGTTGGGGGCGGCGGTCTGGGACATAAACGAACCTTTCGATGTCAAATGGTAAACATCCTGCTAAAAACGTTTTACCAAACGTCAAACTAACAATCTTGAAACCCTAATTGGTAAAACTGTCAAGAGTTTTACCACGGCAATTCTGCCAGTGGTCTAAACATGGCGCTTACCGATTAAACGCCGCCCTAAAACCACTTTCCTTCATAAAAGTAACGTACAGGTGTTATCGTAGTTTCTGCCGAAAGTTCCACCGAGCACGCGAGGTGGAACGAATCATAGAACTATCGCCGT
>ERZ837590.704-NODE-704-length-24201-cov-31.109542_pt1 | contig 24201 bp, 26 predicted proteins | sample MGYA00519573_ERZ837590 | MGnify/ENA primary metagenome ERZ837590 (study PRJEB31850, sample SAMEA3708820) | human gut metagenome | biome: human gut; feature: human-associated habitat; material: faeces | place: China | collected 2014 ... | reverse complement strand
TGCTTTTTAATCCGGTTTATCAGGACAATAATTCAGAACAGGGTGAGTTCTGGGGCTTTGTGATTCTGGTGATTGACTGGGAGCGTTTCATTGGAGAGATAAATCTTGATTATTTAAGCGATGCAGATTTCTGTTACAGAATTTGGACATATGACAGAGGCAGCAGCGACAGGATTATTCTGGCAGAAAGCCAGGGTGATATGCCGGATAACATTCTGACAGTAGAATGTGCAGTTCCCAATAACACATGGTATTTTGATATTATACCCTCAGAGGGATGGAGTCCACGTTCTTACTGGATTATGTGTATTGTCATTTCTTATGTATTCTCATTATTGATTGCTACAGTATTTTATTTAATATCCAGTAAAAAATACAGGGAAAGACAATATGAAGCAGAACTGGAAAAATCTGCTGAGCAGGCGAAAAATGCCAATGAGGCAAAAACAAGATTTTTATTTAACATGAGTCATGATATTCGGACTCCGATGAATGCAATTGTAGGTTTTTCCGGTTTGTTGGAGAAGAATCTGCAAAATGAAAGAAAGGCAAAAGAATATCTGGAAAAGATACAGTCTTCCGGTAATCTTTTGCTGAGAATCATCAATCAGGTTCTGGAGATGACCCGGATTGAAAGTGGTACTGCGGTATTGCAGTTAAAAGCTGAAGATATGGATGCATTATTTCACAGGGTAAATACAGTGTTTGAAGAGGATGTCAGAAAGAAGAACCTGCAGTATCATGCTGTTTTAGATGTAAGACATCATTATGTTGTCTGTGATCAGACAAAGTTACAGGAAATCATGCTGAATATTATCAGTAATGCTATAAAGTATACCCCGGAGGGACATTCAATCTATGTAGAAGTACATGAGGCAGTATCAGAGAATCCTTCAAAGATACGCTATATTTTTTCATGTGAAGATACGGGCATTGGTATGAGTGAAGAATATCTTCCACATATCTATGAAGAATTTTCCAGAGAACATAGTACCACAGAAAACAAAGTGCCGGGAACCGGGTTGGGACTTCCTATTATCAAATCTATGATAGAGCTGATGGGTGGAAGTATTCAGGTAGAAAGCAGACAGGGTATTGGAACAAAATTTACGATAGATCTTTCTTTTGACATAGCATTGAAAGAAGAGGTATATGGAAGTGAGGATACCATAGAGTCATCTGCAATTCATACAATAAAAGGGAAAAGAATTCTCCTTGTAGAAGATAATGAGCTGAATGCGGAAATAGCAAAGACAGTTCTCGAAGATGTCGGAGCGTTAATTACCAGAGCGGAGAATGGACAGCAGGCACTGGAACTATTTAAAGAGAAACCGGCAGGAACATTTGATGTAATTTTGATGGATCTGATGATGCCTGTTATGGATGGATATACAGCTACGAGAAAAATCAGGGAATTAGAACGTTCAGATGCAAAAACAGTACCGATTATAGCTATGACAGCAAATGCATTCCAGGAAGATGCTGAAAAGTGCATTGCCGTGGGTATGAACGCTCATTTGGCGAAACCTTTGGATATTGAAAAGATGAAAAAGACTATTAAAAGTATTTGTTCCTAATATAGGCGGAAATTAAGGAAATATTGAAATCCTTGTACAGAGAAAAAGATAGATTAAATAGTTATGAAAATCAAATACCAATCGACTATGCATGCGGATGGCATTATCCTCCGATGATATGTCGTGTACAATGCAGATGTTATTGGATGATGCAGATACTTATATGTATAAAAATAAACAGTTATGCAAGAAATATAAAGGAAACAGAAAATATGAATAAAAGACAAAAAATACTGATTGTCGATGATGCAAAGTTCAACAGGGATATATTGAAAGAATTTCTTGGAGAAACCTATGATTATCTGGAAGCTGAAAATGGAAATCAGGCAGTCCAGATTATGGAAGAAAATCCGGGAATCGATCTGATGCTTTTAGACATCAACATGCCACAGATGGATGGATTTGAAGTCCTGAAATGGATGAAACTAAGCCAATGCATTGAAGAAACTCCTGTAATTATGATATCTTCGGAAGAATCTGTTGAGACTATGCGTAAAGCATATGAGATGGGAATCACAGATTATATTACACGGCCATTTGACTCTGTTATCGTAAAAAAGAGAGTTCAAAATACTTTGGGGCTATATGCAAATCAAAAACGCCTGATCAATGTGGTCGTTGATCAGGTTTATGAAAAAGAAGAAAATAATAATATTATGATCAGGATTCTGAGCAATGTATTAGGATCACGCAACAGTGAGAGCAGCGAACATATTTTACATATCCGGACTGCGACGGAAATGATGCTGAGGCAACTGGTAAAAACAACGGATGCATATCATCTGACGGAGACTGATATTGCTATAATTACAACTGCATCTTCGCTTCATGATATTGGTAAAATACGCATTCCGGAAGAAATACTGAATAAACCCGGAAGACTGGCCGATGAAGAATTTAAAATTATGAAAACTCATAGTGAGATTGGAGCATCCATGATCCGGGACATGCATTTTTTGCAAAATCATCCACTGGTGCATACCGCATGGGAAATCTGCAGATGGCATCATGAAAGATGGGATGGAAATGGGTATCCGGATGGCCTGAAAGGAGAAGAAATACCAATCTCTGCACAGGTGGTGTCTATTGTGGATGTTTATGATGCTCTTACCAGTGAAAGATGTTATAAGAAAGCATTTGATCATGATACGGCAATCAAGATGATCCTGGACGGGCAATGCGGACAGTTTAATCCGATCCTTCTCAAGTGTTTGGAAGAATTGAGCCTTCAGTTTTCAAAAATGCTCAGCAAAGAGATGGATAGTAATAAATATTATTATGAGGCGCAGAGACTTTCGAATGAAATACTTAGTGAAAAATCTTTGCCGAACAAAAACTATTCGCAGAATGTCGTTAAAATTATGCAGGAAAAGATAGATTTTTTCAGATCGCACAGTGGCAAAAATTCTATCGAGTATAATGCAATTTCAGGGCAGCTAATCATAATAAACGAGGAGCAGCAGATACTTTGTCAGAGAGATGATCCTAAATTTGATATATTCAATGTGTTCGAAGTGAGCATGGAAGACATTCAACACATTAGATTTTTGTTAAATCAGACATCTGTACAAAATAATGAAATCACATTGCAGATAAAAGCGAAGGTGAAGAACGACAGTCAGATGTATCATCTGAAACTGCATACGTTGTGGTCGCCTTTAAAGAAAGATGGATATATAGGAATTGTTGGATATTTTGACACTGTAAAATAGAAAAATGCAAAGCAGTGGAGGGAATGCGGCATATTCTGTTATGGCAAACCTTTGTTTTATAGGAAAGAATAAAATGAAAATGAATAAATCAGTATTGCAAAGGGATCGTTAACAGCGGGAAGGTTAAGGATTTTGAAAATTTCCTGAGGGAAAATGGAATTGAATATAATTTGTATGACTGTGAGGTTGATGGTAAAAAGGCTATATATTGTCATTTTGATAATAAAGATGCGGAATTGTATTCCATTTGAAAAATAGTATGAAATGCGGGAATATAGAAGGCAGTTATGAATAGCTGCCTTCTTACTATGTAAAGAAGCACTGGTTTGCGTTTTTACAGAAAATCCTGACAAGATACCAGAAGATCAATCTTCTTCCACTGTGTCTCTTCATCAATACAGTTGCCCTCTTCAACGGAAGCAAAGCCACATTGCGGAGAAAGTGCGATCTGCTCTCCGACTACGGAGCGGGCTTCGGCATAACGTTTTTTAAGAAAATCATGATCTTCCAGAATCGGGTTCTTGGTAGAGATTAATCCTGCGACAAAGATAGCATCCTTATCTTTCAGGACAGACCATGGAGCAAAGGAACCGGAACGGGCATCGTCGTATTCTACGAAGAATGCGTCATACGGAATTTCAGCGATTACCGGGGCAACGGAATCGTAAAATCCATGGAACAGTGGATTTCCCTTGAAGTTTCCTTTACAGAAATGTGTTGCAATAAAGAAATCTTCCGGTTTGTGTTCCAGAGCTTTTGTTGATACAAGCTGGAACCAGTTCAGAATCTGTCCTTTTGTATATCCAAGAGCAGTTATCTTTTTCTGGAAGTTCTCATCGATGAGATAAGTCCATGATGTATCATCAATCTGAAGATAACGGCAGCCATGGTCATAGAAATCTAAAATTGCATCCTGATAAGCTTTTGCAATATCATCGATCAGTGCATGGATCTCTGTTCCGTAATAAGGTGTCTCTTTATTACCAAGCTGAAGGAAGTGATCAATCAGGATCATATTCGGACCGGAAATACATTTTTTAGCCGTAATACCGTCATATTTTTGTGCCAGAGAATGAAGATAGTCCCACGCACGAAGCTCCGGGTGTGCCTTGGTCTTATCATAGAAGAACTTACCGGTAACGGTTCCAAGCTCAATTTCATTACTGGTTCCATTGATTTCTTTTGTGAAATGAATGGTATCGAATCCATCAAATTCTTTGAGCCAGTCCAAATGCCACCACCTGCGGCGGAATTCTCCGTCTGTTACATATTTCAAACCGTGTGCCACTTCCTTTTCTACCAGTGATGCGATTGCAAGATCTTCGGCTTGTGTTAATTCTTCTTTTGAAATCTTACCGTCTTTATAAGCTTTACGTGCTTCTTTAATTTCTGCAGGCCGTAAAAAAGAACCTACGATGTCATAAGTTAATGTGTCTTTTATCATATGAAAACCTCTGATTTTTTGATTATTTGTCTTTGTTTAGTTGATGATTTTATTATGCCAGATGTAATAGTTTTTGCATAATACTTAAAATTGTGGGTTTGGTATAGGTTTAAACTATATCATATGAAAAAGAAGATCAAAATTGCTGCTTGTGGATATTTAAAAATTTTTATTATCTTAAAAAGTGTATAATATAAATATGACATGTGTTACATTAGAGTTGAAATCACAGGAGAAAAAGGAAATCGAATATGAACAGCAGAAAAAAAGTCTTATGGAAGATATTCACTTCAACATTATATTTAAGCGCATTTACATTCGGCGGTGGCTACGTGATCGTGAGTTTGATGAAGAAGAAATTCGTAGATGAGCTTCACTGGATCGAAGAGAAAGAAATGCTGGATTTGGTTGCGATCGTATTCACTGAAGGGGTCAGACCCTATTAAGAAAATGATTCTAATTATAAAGAAGCATATGCTCTGGAAAATGTTGATTTTTCAAAAAGCCTTTCCGGTCTGAAAGTGCTTTTGGTAGAAGATAATGAACTGAATATGGAAATAGCAAAATTTATTCTTGAAAATGCAGAGTTAGAATCAATAACAATGAGAAAGGAAGTACGAGATTAGACATCTATAACAAAGATACCAATATAGTGTACGATTACAAATTTGTAAAGAATCCCGGTAAGGGTCTTTCAAAAAGGCAGATTGAAAAAATAAAGAAAGAAGGCCCATTAGGATTAGGTAACGAGGATATTATAGAGATTAATCCAAATTAAATAATTTATTTAAGCTATTGCAACCAATATGTTGCAATAGCTTAGAAAAGAGGTAAATATGGGACGACCAAAAATAAATAAAACTAAAATAACAAATGATTGGCAGAAGTATTGTCCTGAATTAAGAAAATTGCGTATGCTTGATATAGATAATAGAGTAGGACCGTTAGTAATCGGCTTCTATTTACAAGTAATAGGAGACGGGACGATTTATATGCCGTTATATAAAGTGGAAAATCTATATAGCCATTATAGTGTATTACCTTCTAGTTTGGAAATAGAAGGTCGAACAATGGATATGCAGACACACGAAGCTTATAGCGAGCAAGTTGCGCAGCAATTGATTGAAAAAGCTTATATTCCGTTACAAGGTGAAGTGACATTTGAGAATATAAAAAATGGGTATGAAAGATATTTTAAAAATCCAAATAAGGGAACAATTGTGGAATATGAGGACTATGTGTATATCAGTAGTTGGACAAGAAATAAGTTATTTTTTGAGACCGCATTAAATACGGTTTATAATGAACTAAAAGCATGGCCTGAAGAAAGATATTTTGTACAGGCTGGAGGATTTCAAAATTGGATATTAGAACTGGAAAAAAAGGCGAGCAATCATGAAATATTAGAAGACAATTATAGAAAAAAAATTGCAAAATATAAAATTGAGAAATTGCCAGAAAGACCATTTTATTTTTAAATGAAATACAGAGAAAATGACAATGAATTTAAAAGAAATAGAAAAACAATTATATACCGATAAATATTTAGATGAAAAAAGTATTATATTTATGCATCAATTATTAACGAAATAGGCGGTTTCATCGGAAGTGTCAAAGGATTAGTATTACTGAGTATATATGAAAATAGATTATATATCCATAAAGCTAATATTGATAATTCTTATGGCGAACAACTGGCAAAGATTCATATTCCCGATATGAAAAATATCCGAGGAAAGGCTGGATTGTTTGGTGGAAAGTTTTCTTTTAATTATGACAGGAAAGAATATAAATTTAAACTGCCAGCAAAAGCTGAAAAATTTGTTGATTTTTTCGTAAAGTAAAAGCATGGGGATGATAGGATGAAAAGATTACAAAAATATGTAGCAATTTTCGGAACAGCAATGTTATGCGTTGGTTTTAGTGCTTGTTCCAAGCAATCCGATTTCGATGCCAAATCCTATGTCAAATCTTCTCTTGATGCAGAGTATCATAGAAAATACGCAGATTATGCGAATCTGATGGAAATCTCAGAAGAGGATGTGAAGAAACAGGTCGAAGAAGATTTCAATGAAAGTATCCGTCAGCAATTTGCTTCTTCCGACAACATCACAGAAGAGGAGATTGCAGCTTACACAGAGAAGATGGCAGAGGTTAAAAAACTGGCGAAGTACAAGGTGTAGGATGAGAAAAAGGATGAGGATGGAAATTACACGGTCAGTGTAAAAGTGGAACCGTCCGATGTGTTTCAGACATTGCAGCAGAGCTCCGCAGAAGTCAGCAAGGAAAAGATTGCACAGGGAATGAAAGAAACAGATCCGGGTGTATTTGCATCTGTTTTAACGGAAAGCGTGCAGAAGAGCATTGATAAGAACAGCTATGGAGAACCGGTGACGGTAACTGTAAAAGTGGAAAAGAATCATTCTGGGACGTATGAGCTGTCTGAAACCGAAAGAAGTAAGCTGGAGACAGCGATGTTTCCAACAACAGAATAATTGAATATGGAAAAAGCGGACTGCCGGGGGTAAAATCCTGGCAGTTTTTATATCAAAGTATGCAAGAGAAACTGCCAGTGGCAGGTTCTCTGTATGCATGATGCGCTGAATCGTGTGACAGAAGTGATTAGAAGCAATGGAACAAAGACGGAAGTATCTTACGATGCAGAAGATCATATCACAAAGATTGTGAATACCTGTGGTTCCTGCGGCAAAGTAATCAGTACTTATGAGTACAAGTACAATGATCAGGGATATGTAGTTGGAGAAACAGCTACGGAACTGGAAGCCGGAACAAGAAAGACGCCAAGCTGGGAAGACTGGTACAACTGGGGCGATACACAGAAAGAGACAGACAAAGCAGACTGTGAGCATCAGGAAAAAGAGATCCAGACAACACGTACTTATGAGTACGATGACAACTGGGAACTGACACGCTGTACGGAAAAAGCAGAGGGCGGTAAAAAGACAGTCCATAATTATACGTATGACAAGATCGGAAACCGGACTTCTTATGAGAAGATCGAGGATGGTGTCAGCAAAGCCAAATATAACTACAAGTACAACGATTCCAACCAGCTCATCAAACGCACGAATGCAAAAATCTGGGGCGATCCGGGAACAACCTACAGCTATGATAAAGATGGCAATCTGATCCAGGAATGTGATAAGACAAACAGTGCAGATCCGGTCACTTATGAATATACAGCAGAGAATCGTCTGGCAGTCGTAAAACAGGGTGCAACAGTCTTGATGGCAGCCATGTACGATGGAGATAACAACCGGGTATTCGAACTGGATAACACTTATAAATGGGAAGACTGTTATGGCGATGAAGTCCTGATCCCGGAGAACCAGCGTACAGAAGATGGAGACAGCCCGAAAGAACAGCTTGCATCTTTGGTAAAAGGCGGTTCCAATGCCAAAGGATACACACTGACAGAGTATATCAACGATATCAATCGTGAGAATACAGAAGTCCTCGCAGAGTATGGGGCAGACGAGAAAATCCGTCAGGCTTATACTTATGGAGAAAGTGGAATCGGAGAACGTATAAGCGTTGATAAATCCACAGAAAGCAGTTATTATTTATATGACGGAAGAAACAGCGTAACCGGAATTCTGACAGAAAATGCTAACCTGACGAACAGTTATCAGTACGATCCGTATGGCAACCTTACATCAGGAACCGCAGATGGAGTCAATTATTACGGCTACAACGGGGAGTCCGCAAATGTAAAAACAGGACTTCAGTATCTGCGGGCAAGATACTATAACGCAGAGAACGGAACTTTTACAACTGAAGATAGTGACTTTGGAACGACAGAAAATCCACTGACCAGAAATCGCTACGACTATACGACTAATAATCCGTTGAATTACAGTGATCCAACAGGACATTCATTATGGAGCAGGATTAAGAGTACAGCTAAAAAAGCAGCGAAAGCAGTCAAGAGTGTCGGCAAGAAAATCGTTAATACTGCGAAAAAGGTAGTTAAAACAGTAGTAAATACGATAAAAACAGTAACACGTACCGTAAAGAATGCGGTGAAAGGTACTGCACAGAAAGTTAAAAATATAGTTACACATCCAAAACAAACATATGAATCTGCTAAAAAAAATATCACTAGAACATATGGAAATGTTGTGTCTAGAGGAAGTAGTTTCATACGTTCTGCAAGTAAAAATGTTAAGAAAACAGGAAAGAAATATTATTCATCTTTCAAATCTTATGTGTCAGATAGAACAAAGGAGATTCGAAAGAATGTTAAACGTGAATTATGCACGACTACAAATAGAATATCTACATCTTTAGAAAAGGTGGATTGGGATACCGTAGCGAAAGTAGGGATTAGTGTAGGAATCATCGGAGGTTTAGGTCTTGCAACGATTCTTACTGGAGGCTCGATTATCGCTGTATCTGGATTAATGGGGGCAAGTATTGGGGGGATTTCCGGAGGAATTCAGACTTCATTAATGGGAGGAAAATTTGTAGATGGTGCAACTAGCGGAGTAATAAATGGTGCTGTTACAAGTATAGGAGTGTCTCTTGGAGTACCTCCGGTTTTTGCGAACGCAACTGGCGGAGCAATAGGTAGCGTTTCTGGCTCGATTATGGAGGGAAAAAATCAACAAGATATGGTGAAGTTAGGAATAGCTGCGGGGATTTCGCAAGGAGTAGTTGGAGGAGGCTTTACTATGATTGGCAATTCGGCATTTGGCAGCAATGTGGATAATACGGTTTCGACAAAAGTGACAAAAGGTATATATAATTATATGGGAGAAGTATTTGGAATGGGAACTGGATTATCAACAGAAATGGTTAGCGATATTTATAAATTAAGTAAAAAAAGATAAAATGTACAAAATGAGCGAAAATGTTTAACATTTTCGCTCAAAGAAAGAAGGAGAAAATATGCAAAAGGAGATGATTTTTTATTATATAAGTATAATAATGATAAGCATAGCAATGAAAGAATTATATAGAGGGATGAGAAAAGACTTTCTTTATCCTAAAAAGTTAATGAAAACATTAATTTATAAGCCCGCTGTAAGATCAGTATATATATATATATACATACTGATCGTTTTGTTCGGTGCAGTGTATGTTAATTATTTGCCTAAAATTTTGACTGCAGATTTTAAAGAAATACATGGAAGGATATGTGAAAGCAAAATAATTGCGCAAAACGAATATATAATAAGTGATATGACACTTGAATCTGGAGAAAATATAATAACCTATACTGATAAGGAAAATGTTGATGATATAAAAGGTAAAGAAGTTGAGATATGTGACGTTGATTTTAAATATATAGGAAATTTTGTAAAAAAGATAGACGGAAAATATACGGATTTTTATTTAAAATATTATAAGCATAATATTTTGAATAAAATAATGTTATGTATTTATCTTATAGCAAATTATTTAATACAGACGTGGAAGGTAAATGGAATAGAAGAAAAGAAAAAAAGATTAAGTATGGAATTAGGTGTATATAGTATACTTCTGCTGTGGCTGGGAATATCCGGGAAAGGGAATGCCGTACTTAATACGATTGTGACTATGCTTTTCATCTTATATAATCTAGAAAATATGTTTTATATTATGCCAAGTAAAATAGAAATGATGCAGGCAAAAACAGTAGGGGATGGAAAGATTATCCAAAACCAGGAACTGAAACCGTTAAAAAAAATGGATGCTGAAAAATACAAAAAAGAGTATTTGAAAAAAATTAGGAAAAGCAATCGGTCATATCTTTTGATATATACAGGTATGGTGTATGTAGTAGTATTATTAATATTAATAATCGTACCGAAAGAGCGATTTATAGCAGGAATGCTATTTTATATCTTGTGTTATTTTATTGGTCTTTTTGCGTTAATGTTTAATAATAAGCATAAAATAAAAAAGATAAAGGAAAAGAATTTTGAAAATGTTAATTATGGTGAAGGAAGGATAATAAATTCAAAAGAAATAGAATATCTGGATAATCAGGGTGAAAATAAAATAATAAATTATCCGGATGGAATGAACAAAAAGAAAACTGCCGGAGACAATGTGAACATTATTGTTGCGGATGGCAGGATTATGGAAATAAAATAATAAAAAGTTACGAGTTCCTTTTGTAGGAAAGCGGGTAAAAAGATGTTAAATAAAAAAATATCAATAATGATAGCAATGTGTGCCGTTATATTATCAGCTTGCTCCAAACAACCAGACTTCGATGCCAAATTTTACGTCCAAAGTTCTCTTGATGCATACTATCATGGAGAATATAAGGACTATGCGAATATGTTAGAAATCTCGGAAAAAGATGCCAAGAAAGAAATCGAAGAGGATTTTAATGAGAGTATCCAACAGCAATTTGATGATTCCGATAACATTACGGATAAAGGAATTGCTGATTATGCGGAAAAACTGACAGAAGTAAAGAAACTGGCAAAATACAAAGTACAAGATGTGAAAGAAGAGGATGGAGTCTATACAGTAAGTGTACAAGTTGAACCATCCAATGTATTTCAGACATTGCAACAAAGCTCTACAGAGGTAAGCAATGAAAAAATAAAGCAGAGATTGGATGAAAATGATCCGGAAGTCTTTGCAGCCGTATTAACAGAAAGTGTCCAGAAGAGTCTTGAAAAGAACAGTTATGGAAAAGCTGTTACTGTAAAAGTATCAGTGGAAATCGGTATTTGAAGAGGAATAGTATGAAGGAAAAATTACCAACATTCACATTAAATCAATCAGTGGGTAACAGAGCTGCTTCGGAACTTCAAGCAGTAATGCAGAAGTTTAGTGTATTTCAAGAAATTGATACCGGTCAAGATTTGGGAATTGATTTTATAGGAACAATTATAGAGAACTGCCATCCAACAAAATATAATTTTAATGCCCAATGTAAAGGGACTGATGATAGCGAAATTAAGATGAATGCAGATAAAACAGAATTTACCTATTCAATAAAGACGCAAACCATAAACTATTGGAAACAAAAGAAAGATGTTACTTTCTTGTTTTTGGTAGATATAAAAAAAGAACTTATATTTTGGACTGCACCTCTCAGAGAAGTTGAAAATCGTGATTTATCGAAACAAGATTCTGTAACAATACATATTCCGTTAAATAACTGTATTAGTTCTAAAACAGATTGTTTAAGTTCAAATTTTAAGTTTGAAATAATAAGATATTATGCATGCTTTGGACAAGATATTGTTTCGCAATTAAAGCAAATACAGCATATAAATGATAATAATGATATAGCAAATATGCTAGAACTAATGGCTGTATTAGAAAAAAACATGATGCTTGTAAAAAATAAGTATGATGAAATAATCAATGAGTTAAATAATAAAATTGAAGAAGATTTAAAATGTACACTTAACTATTGCTCAAGGCTTGATCAGATGGATGATGTTGTTCGACAATACTGTCCAAATGGGATTTTTAATACTAAATTTTCTAGTGGAGCTAACCAAAAAACAATAAAAGAATGTAAACTTGAGTTAGAACAATATGTGGAAAGCGACACAATTTCCTATGAAAAACTGTATGAGCTTTCCAAAGAAATATATGAGATTAGACGTAATATTTTAGGATTTTTAAGAGAAATGGTATATGAAGATATGCCATTTACAAATCATCCAGATATCGATGATGAGTGTATTAAGGTTTTAGGTTATTAGTTATAGTCCTGAACTGGCTGACATAAACCAATAACCAATATTACTAATTGTTAAATTCCAGCTTGTAGAATTGTGAAAAATCAAGATTTACTTGAAGAACTGACCAAAGCAAAATCTGAGGAGGAATACTCATGTCAAAAAAATACACAGAAAGAAAAGATGGTATTAAATCTGTAACATTAGTAATCGACGCATATGACGGCAGAAAACTGGAAATTCCACTTGAAGTGTGGCAGGTCGATGTTATAAGTGAAATGCTTGGCTTAAGTGTAGATACAACTAATTTAGATACTTATTGTATGCGAAGCAAAGAACAAACAGATGAGAATATGAAAATATATCATCATCTTTTGAGAAAATCACATAACGAGGAATAGAAATGATTTTTAAATGATTGGAACTTTTAGGATAAATGACAATTCAGTATTTTACTAAAATGGGAGAATATAGATGAATTTTATAGATAAAGCTTTAGAAGAGATTACGAATGGTGAAGATTTTGTTCAAGCAATGGCAGATATTTATGAACATACAGAAGTACGAGAAAAGTTAGACAAATTTCCAGCTTGGATTAGAAATATCATAACCGTTATTGATTATGACACTGAATTATCTATGAATGGTTTAGATTTTAAATCATATAGGAATGTTATTGATGCCTTAACTGATATGGGATTGATTAAAGAAGCGGACATACTAACTGCTTATGAAAGTGATTATTCTCAAGAAAATGCAGATATTTGTTATTTAAAACTTGCCTTAAATAATGACTATGAATCATTTTGGAATAGAGTATACTCATATGCTGATAAAAATATAAAGAGTTACCAAATCTAAATTTAGTGGGGAATGTAAAGTGAAATTATCTTTAAAAACAAATGCAATAAAATCATTTGGTAAAACAGTTGAGAATGATATTAAAAGTTTAGAAAAAGTATTAAACATCAAATTTCCTAATGATTACAAAGATTTCTTGTTGAAAACAAATGGTGGCAGTATTCCTAATGATAATACCAATGAAATAGTTTTAAAGAATATAGGGAAAATTATAAATATAGATATTCTCTATGGAGTTAATACTGACAATTCATGCTTTGATATTGAATACTGGACAAAGAAATATATTGATGATTTATTTGAAAAAACTGTCATTATAGGAGATAGTTTACAAAATGGATTTATTGTTATGATTTGTGATGGAAATAATGATGGTGTTTATTATTACGATGATTCATATTATTTTGATGAGTCTAACGATGAAAATAATGTATATATCATATCAAATAATTTTACAGAATTTCTTGATATGATTGTGAAAAGATAAATTCAAGTTTGTGAGTGACAGGCGTTTGAACACTTTTTGAACACCGCAGACTTGATGAAGTCTTCAAAGCCCCTTTCTTTCAGTATTTGTCGTTATCTAAAACGGTTCGATTCCGGTCTGTGGCATTAAGTTGAGGTGCTTCAATTCCTTTGATTATAAGGGAGTGAAGCACTTTTGTTTTTTCTGAAAAAGTTGTACAGGCTGTAAATAAGAGCTTGTGACTTGGGAAATCTCCGATATTATATTCGGAACAACCGGGTATTCGAACTGGATAACACCTATAAATGGGAAGACTGTTATGGCGATGAAGTCCTGATCCCGGAGAACCAGCGTACAGAAGATGGAGACAGCCCGAAAGAACAGCTTGCATCTTTGGTAAAAGGCGGTTCCAATGCCAAAGGATACACACTGACAGAGTATATCAACGATATCAATCGTGAGAATACAGAAGTCCTCGCAGAGTATGGGGCAGACGAGAAAATCCGTCAGGCTTATACTTATGGAGAAAGTGGAATCGGAGAACGGGTAAGCGTTGATAAATCGGAAGAGAGCAGTTATTATTTATATGATGGAAGAAACAGCGTAACCGGAATCCTGACAGAAAATGCTAACCTGGCGAACAGTTATCAGTACGATCCGCATGGAAACCTTACATCAGGAACAGCAGATGGAGTCAATTATTACGGTTACAACGGGGAGTCCACAAATGTAAAAACAGGACTTCAGTATCTGCGGGCAAGATATTATGATGCAGAAAATGGTGATTTTATCTCAGAGGATGAAGATCTGGGAGATGAAGAAGAGCCATTGACCATGAATCGATATCAGTATACAACGAACAACCCAGTGAATTACGATGATACAACAGGAAATAAGAAAAAAGCTAAGAATAGTAAGAAGTCTTCAAAGAAGAGCGCAAAAAAGAGCAGCAAGAAAAGTTCGGTAAAGAAGGCTATTCCGAAAAAGTCTGCAAAGAAGAAAACAAATGTGAAAAGAAAAGCAAATGTTGTAAAAAAGAAACGGGCGGTTCAGGCAAAGAGTAAAAGAAAAAAATCTGGGTTTAATAGTAAAATTGTACGACGTACTTTAAGCTTAAAAAAATATAAGAAACACTTATGTGGTACAAATAAACACGTAACAAAGCAAGAAAAAGAAAAAAATAAAAAACTTACGATTAATGCAATTTTGAATAGTATGCCATCATTGCCAAAAATGCCATCGAAATCAAAGACGCCATATTTGCCAGGAGTAAAATCGACACTTGCATATGCTGATGTAATAAAATTGAAAGAAGTAGATTCGGTTAAATACACCAAAGAAGGAATTAAAGCTCAAAATTCTAAAGACAAGTTATTGACAACAGCGGCTGGATATTTACCAGGAGTCGCTACTGAACTTGGAGCAATCGCAGGGGAAGTGAGAAAAAGAAATTTAAAAACAAATAGCAATTATACAAAAGAAAGTGTAAAAAATATAGGATACGGAGTTGCGAAAGATAAAATTATAGAAGCTGTTGATAGAAAAAAATTATTAGTACAATAGACTCAGTAAATACAATTAGAAATACGATAAAAGATGAACTAGAATCAAAATTAGGAGTTGATTACAAAGTAAGACCAGGAGAGAAAAGTCCAAAAGATTCGCATTATATTGTAAAACCGGGAGATACAAAAATGGAAAAATTAGTAAAGAAAAAAGTAGAAATATATGTATATATGATAATGGTTACTGTTACATGCATTTTTCTCTCCTATAGTGAATGGATGTATAAATATATTTATACATTGAAGGCTGTGAAACTATTAAAGGGATGTTTAAATTCTTTTTTGATATTATCGATAATAGTGTGTTCATTACGAGTTTGTTGGGAGAGGTGTGATCAGAGAATAATAGAAAAAATTTTTAATTTTATTTGGAAGGCAACTTTGATAATTATATTGTGGAAAATAATGTTATTATATTTTTGTATATATTGTATATATAATGGATTAGAAAATAGAAATCTAGTAAAACCATATAAGAATTTGATAATATATACTGTAGTGAATGGTGTAGAATTAACTGTTTTTTGGATAACAATATTTTTTGTTTGCCGGAGAGAGAGTATAAAAAAAGCAAAAGAAAGTCAGAAACGAGTTCGTGGATATTTAATCTCAAATCTTTGGAAGGAAATAATGCTTGTAGGTTTAGTATTAGTTTTTTCAAAAGAGCAGAATTTAGAAATGATAGCATCAGAAATAGATGTAAGAAATGATTTTTTATTAATTCCATTTTTAATTGGTTATTGGATATATATATTAAAAAAAATTATTGCTATATGCATTTGGCATTATGATTGGGAAAAAACATATGCAAATGAATTGAAGGAAAATGGAATCGCACCCAATATTGAAACAGTACCATTCCCAAATTAATAAGGAGGAGGATGGAATATGGGAAAAAAATACATTTACATTGTATTGTTTATTTCTACAGGAATTTACGCAATTGCAGATTATTATTGTATTTACAATTTTACATTTACCCTTCTATTTACGATATTTTTAATTTTTAATTTAGTAAATAGTGTAATATGTTTTGCAAAAAATGGCTGTGAATTTTCTATAATTGCATCTATTATTTATGTTTTTATGATAGTGCATAATCTTTTCGTTCTCGCTTTTAACTATTCCATTAGTTCAGGAGGATTTCATAGCATTTGAGGAGACCAGCTATGAAGAAAATTATACTTGGAATATTAACGCTGAGTTTGGCAATCATATTATTTGCAAATACAGCACAAAGATGTCAAAGCCGAAATCGAACGTCGTGCAAACGACTCAAATCAATAATCAATCATATGTGAATTGTCAAGGTACTCCGGCCGCAAAAATGCAGCCGGGGATTTTTATATCCATGTCTAAAATTTAAGTGCTTACAATATTTACGATGCAGGGCAGCTTTTTTTTCATATTTTTCGGGATATTTTTTATCTATATGCGTCTAATCTATGTAAGAAAAATAAATCGGCCGATATAAAGGTGGTGTTAAAGTGACAAAAGAGCAATTGGGAGTACTGATTCTCGACTGCGAGAGGCAGTTATATTCTACAGCCAAGACAATCTTATACAGTGATCAGGACTGTGCTGATGCCATTCAAGATACGATTGTAAAGGCATTTTCCAAGATTCAAACATTGAAAAATGATAAATATGCCAAAACATGGCTGATTCGGATCCTGATCAATGAATGTTATACCATTTTGCGAAAATCCAGTAAACTGACTTCGTTGGATATGATGGATGAGCAGACGAAGGCAGAAAAAATAATGATGACAAAGGAAAAGGCTGATTACAGTGAATTGTACCAGGCAATCAATGCATTAAAAGAAGAATTGCGGCTTCCGGTAATTTTGTATTATATTGAGGATTTTAATATCCGGGAAATCGCACAGATTCTGGATATTACAGAAGGTGCAGTACAGAAACGACTTGCCAGGGCAAGAGGAAAACTTAGATGCAATCTGCGAGAAAGTGAGGCGGCGATATGAGGTTTGAGGATATGAAAAACAATATTCCGGAGACTCCGGAGTTTATCCATGTAATGATACAAAATGAAGTAGACAGACAGCTTCAGGGAACCACAATTATACAGATTCCGAAGAAAAGGAAGAAATGGAACGGTGCAAGAGTGGCAGCGGCAGCAATGGTCTGCGTGCTGGCAACTTCCACAGCAGCTTATGCGGGTGTGAAAATGTACCGCATGTACGTGGAAAAACAGGGCGATTACAGTGTGAAGACGGGGATAACATCAGAAAATAAATTAGCAGATCTTCCGGCGCAGATTCACGATATTGATTTCAAGACCGGATATATTCCGGATGGCATGAAATGGGTAGACGAGTCACATCTGGAATATCCGCAAAGCAAACGTATGGGTGGATTTAGTTTTGCGTCCGTACTTTTGGACAATGATGATCTGAATCAGGCACTGGAAAATAAAAATGTTGTCGAGTCCGAGGAGAGAACATTTGGAAAATACGAAGGTGTATATCTGAAATATAACAATTTAAAGACTGAAAAAGGTACATTTGACCAAAGAATCTATCTCTTTTGCCCGGATAAATACCGTGTGATCACAATCTATATCGGAGATGATGTATCGAAAGATGATGCTGTGAAAGTAGCGGAAAATCTTGAGATTACAGAAAATAACAAGATGATGGAAACAGCGAAGATGTATACCTGGAGCGATGAGGTCAACCCGAACGTTGAGACCGGCGATGAAATGGTAACGTCTGTGTCTGAGGATAAATTAAAGGTGTACAAGATTGGCGAAGATTTTACATTATCTGCATCAGGAGAAGATAAAGACGGAAACAATATCGTAAATGATAAAATTTCTACTCACGTAGATTCGGTTCAGACAGCGGATGATCTGAAGTTGCTTAACGATGCAGACTTACCGGAAGAATGGAAAAATGTAATCGATTCCAACGGAAAACTTGTAAAGAATAAAGTTTCTTATATCAAATCCGGCGATGGTGTGAATTCTGTAGATCAGGTCATTAAAACAGAAAATGTAAATCAGAAACTTGTTTATGCAACAGTCACGTATACAAATAATTCAGATCAGGAAATCAAGCACATGTTGTATATCGGAAATCTGGCATTGATTCATCATGAAAACGGGGAATACCATATTTATAATGCAATGGAACAGTCCGGTAACGGATATGACCGTGTGAGTTGGGACGGCGTGGCGCATACTGCAGAAATGACCTACAGTAGTGTGCGAGAAGATTATGGGAATGGTGGTAATTATATTTCGTCTCTGAAACCGGGCGAGAGCATTCAAGTCAACATGGCATGGATCGTCAATGAAGATAATCTGGCGGATATGTACCTGAATCTGGACGGCGAAGGCGGTGCCTATGATTTTAACGAAGGTATGCTGGAAGCAGGAGTTGTGGATATCAGAAAGTAGAAAACAGCCGACACTTTGCGAAGAATGCAAAGTGTCGGCTGTTTTCTACTTTCTGAAGATTCATAACTTATATAAGTCGGTATGCATATAATAGAATCAGGAAATGTTGATAAAAAATATTTATGATACCGGCAAAGCGTGTCTTATTTTAAACTGCTATAGTCAACATCTATAACTGGATATTGATTAAAAGACTGAAAGGGTCAGACCCTATTAAGACGTTAAGACGATATAAGCAGTGCCAGAGGAATCCTATGAAAAAGTTGTACAGGCTGTAAATAAGATCTTATGACTTGGGGAATCTCCGATATTATATTCGGAACAACCGGGTATTCGAACTGGATAACACCTATAAATGGGAAGACTGTTATGGCGATGAAGTCCTGATCCCGGAGAACCAGCGTACAGAAGATGGAGACAGCCCGAAAGAACAGCTTGCATCTTTGGTAAAAGGCGGTTCCAATGCCAAAGGATACACACTGACAGAGTATATCAACGATATCAATCGTGAGAATACAGAAGTCCTCGCAGAGTATGGGGCAGACGAGAAAATCCGTCAGGCTTATACTTATGGAGAAAGTGGAATCGGAGAACGTATAAGCGTTGATAAATCCACAGAAAGCAGTTATTATTTATATGACGGAAGAAACAGCGTGACCGGAATCCTGACCGAAACAGCTAATCTGACGAACAGTTATCAGTATGATTCATACGGTAACCTTACATCAGGAACAGCAGACGGTGTCAATTACTACGGTTACAATGGGGAGTCCACAAATGTAAAAACAGGACTTCAGTATCTGCGGGCAAGATACTATAACGCAGAGAACGGAACCTTTACAACTGAAGATAGTGACCTTGGAACGACAGAAAATCCATTGACCAGAAACCGCTACGATTATACGACCAATAATCCGCTGAATTACAGTGATCCGACAGGACATTCCCTGTGGAGCAGGATTAAGAGTGCAGCGAAGAAAGCAGTAAAAACGGTTACAAAAGCTGTGAAGAGTGTCGCAAAAACAGTTGTCAGTGGAGTAAAAGCGGCTGCTAAATGGGTGCAGAATGCAGTGTCCCATCCAAAGCAGGTAATCCAACAGGCGAAAAACACCGTCAAGCAAAAAGCAAAACAGACTTATCAGAAAGTAGCATCTGCCGGATCTGGATTTGTGAAAGCGGTAAGCAATGGTGGAATACGAGGCGGTTTCAGTTATGTGGGAAATGGAGCGAAGAAAGTCTATAGCTCGTTTAAATCCTATGCAGCCGAACGAACCAGCGAGATTCGTGCAATAATTCATAAAGAAATGTGTACAACCAATAACCGTATTTCCTCTCTTTTGGGAAAAGTAGATTGGAATGCAGTGAAAAAGGTTGTTGCAGGTGGAGTAATCCTTGGAGGTCTTGCGACAGCAACTGTTCTTACAGGTGGAGCAGCAGCGGTGATTGCCGGAGGTGCATTAAGTGGTGCCTTAATCGGTGGAGGAACCGGAGCAGTTCTTGGTGGTATTTCAAGTGCAGCTAACGGAGAAGGATTTATAAGTGGTGTAGCCGATGGATTCTTATGGGGAACGATTGGCGGTGCAGTGTCAGGTGGTGTTGGAGCAGCGACAGGTTCTTTGGCAAGTAGTACTGCTTCATCAGCACTGAAAAATCCATTAGCAAAGAGTGCAATTGAAAATGCGGCAGATACGGCAATCGGAACAGTTGATGATTTAGCGCATGGTAGAGATGTATCAGTAGGAACAGTCGCAAAAGATTTTGGGACGGGGATGCTTTTATCTGGAAAAGGAATCACAGATGATTGGAAAAAGACAACCAAGGATTCTAATTTTGAAAAAAATGTAGAATCTAATGTATCTGAAAATAAACAAATGCCAATGAATTTGCAATTTTTGCATCTAAAAAACAAGAAGCAAGTTCAGAAGTAAAATGGAATAATGGATGGAGAACACCAGACGGGAAATTTGCAAGTCCTAAAGGAAGTGAAAGGGCAGGTGGACAAGCAGAAGAAAAAGTTTGGGATGCAATAAGTAAGAAAGATGGATGGGGAGTGAGGGAAGGTAGAATTTATACAAAAGACAATACTGGACAGGTTAGAGTATATGATGGTGCAGCAATTACCCCGGATGAGAAATATATAGGGTTAGAAGTGAAATCAGGAAAAGCTCAGAAGACGAAAGCTCAACGGGAATTTGACAACCGAATTAGTAAGAGTAATCCAGCAATAGGTGTAGGGCAGAGTGAAGGTATTACAATTACGCATAGCATAACAATAGGAGATAGTTTATGGATAAGGATGTAAAAAATACGATTTTAAATATGGCAGAATCACAATTAGATGAAGTGCTGCAAATGAATGGATTTAAAAGAAGAAACAATTCTTTAATATATTCTCGAAAGTGTGAAGGAAGCATTCAAAAAATAGAAATTATGTATTTTTTGCATCCTTCGTATTATAACCATGCATTAGCACATATATATCCACAATTATCGGTATATTATCCAGATATCCAAGATTTGGCAAAAGAAATTTTGGGTGATACAATTATAACATCAGGATTAAAAAACAAAATATTACGACAGCCAATTCAAGTATATCATGATTCTGAGGATTGGATATTATATAATGAGAAAGATAACATAACTATAGGCAAAAAGATAAGAAATTTTTTGGTTGAGTATTCGATTCCTTTGCTAAATGACATAAATAATATTGATGGTTATTTAGATGCGTATCGAAATGATGATAAACGTATAATTAAAGATGACAGACAATATGTTTATTTTGCATGTGCGTGTGCATTAAAAAAAGATTTTAATGAAGGATATGAAATCATAAAAAAAAGGTTTGGCAAAAAGGACCTAGACGACAATATGCTTCGTTGTTCACTTATTTTGAAGAAAAATTAGAGCTAAAATAGGTATAGAAAAATTTGAGGTGAAAATTGTGAATTTAAAAATAATAGAGACACAATTACAAAAAAAATAATTATATATTTATGCATCAAAAAAATATCTTCTAGAAGGAATTTGCGGTAGGATTAAAGGCTTGGTGCTGTTGAGTATATGCAAAGATACATTATATGTTCATCATGCTAATATTGATAATTCTTATGGCGAACAACTGGCAAAGATTCATATTCCCGATATGAAAAATATCCGAGGAAAGGCTGGATTGTTTGGTGGAAAGTTTTCTTTTAATTATGACAGGAAAGAATATAAATTTAAACTGCCAGCAAAAGCTGAAAAATTTGTTGATTTTTTCGTAAAGTAAAAGCATGGGGATGATAGGATGAAAAGATTACAAAAATATGTAGCAATTTTCGGAACAGCAATGTTATGCGTTGGTTTTAGTGCTTGTTCCAAGCAATCCGATTTCGATGCCCAATCCTATATCCAATCTTCTCTTGATGCAGAGTATTATAGAGAGTACGCAGATTATGCGAATCTGATGGAAATCTCAGAAGAGGATGCGAAGAAACAGGTCGAAGAAGATTTCAATGAAAGCATCCGCCAGCAATTTGCTTCTTCCGATAACATCACAGAAGAGGAGATTACAGCCTACACAGAGAAGATGGCAGAAGTGAAGAAACTGGCGAAGTACAAGGATTTAGGGCTTGACATTATAGGAGGGAATGGTTATGAGTTATAAACAATTAATGAAAAAATATATATGGCTATTATTTTGTAGTATTATAACGATGCTGGTATCTGGATATGTGTATATAAATCATTATTTTAGTTTTATTATGCTCATTGGTGTCACCTGTAGTATAGGTTCAACTATTGAATTAATATCATTGATCATTACAACACATAAAGGTAATGAGGAAGAGTAGCAAAAAAGATCAGTTATGACATGTGTTACATTAGAGTTGAAATCACAGGAGAAAAAGGAAATCGAATATGAACAGCAGAAAAAAAGTCTTATGGAAGATATTCACTTCAACATTATATTTAAGCGCATTTACATTCGGCGGTGGCTACGTGATCGTGAGTTTGATGAAGAAGAAATTCGTAGATGAGCTTCACTGGATCGAAGAGAAAGAAATGCTGGATCTGGTTGCAATCGCACAGTCTTCACCCGGGGCGATTGCGATAAACGGAGCGATTGTCGTAGGATATAAGCTTGCGGGAATTACCGGTGTACTGATATCGATCATTGGAACAATTATTCCGCCATTTGTTATTATATCGTTACTTTCGGTCTGTTATAATACATTTCGTAGTAATGAACTGGTAAGCCAGATGCTGGAAGGCATGCAGGCGGGAGTCGGAGCGGTGATTGCATCGGTGACGTATGAGATGGGAGCAGGTGTAGTAAAGGAAAAGGACGGAATCTCACTGCTGATCATGGCAGGGGCATTTGTGGCGTCCTGTGTATTTGAGGTAAATGTTGTGTATATCGTGATCATATGTGGATCGCTGGGTGTTTTACGCACATGTATGAACAGGAAAGGAGCAGGCAAATGATATATCTGCAGCTTTTTTTTAGTTTTTTACAGGTTGGGATGTTCAGCTTTGGCGGCGGTTATGCGGCGATGCCTTTGATACAGGGACAGGTTGTGACGGGACATCATTGGCTTAGTATGTCGGAATTTACGGATCTTATTACAATCTCCCAGATGACACCGGGACCGATCGCAGTGAATTCGGCAACCTTTGTCGGAATCAAGATTGCGGGAATACCGGGTGCGCTGGCGGCAACATTTGGATGCATTCTGCCTTCATGTATCATCGTAACTGTCATTGCAAAACTCTATTTAAAATATCGCAGTATGGAGGTACTGCAAGGCGTGCTGGGGTCTTTAAGACCTGCCGTTGTGGCGATGATCGCATCAGCAGGGATCGCAATCCTGATCACGGCATTCTGGGGAAGCAGGGATCAGATCGCACTTGCGGGGACGAAGTGGAGTCTGGTAGTGATTTTTGTGGTTTGTATGATATTACTTCGAAAAGTAAAAATGAATCCAATATGGGTGATGGTCTTGGCCGGAGTGATGAAAGTGGGAATGTCACTCATTTGAAATCGGGCTACCGCAATCCCACTGGCTTTAGACGGTGGGGTAAGGTAGCCGGAAGCGGAGGTTTGTGCTACACTTGCGTTATGGGAACGTGGAAATCAAAAAACAGACACAAATATTTGTTACAGTATCATATTATTTTCGTATGCAAGTATAGAAAGAAATTGCTGATGTCAAAACAAATATCAGATGATATAAAGCAGTTTTCTTATGAGATATGTCAAAAGCATAAAGTCATTATCAGATATATGGAGACAGATAAAGATCATATTCATTACATGATAGAAACAGAACCAACAATGTCTATCAGTAAAATAGTAAATCTGATGAAGAGTTATACAACATATCATATTTGGAAAAGATATCCGGATTATCTACGAAAACATTTCTGGAAAGAACATACTTTTTGGACGGACGGATATTTTGTCTGCAGTGTAGGAAATGTTTCAGAAGAGATGTTGAGAAAATATATA
>ERZ837590.681-NODE-681-length-24686-cov-7.666558_pt1 | contig 24686 bp, 23 predicted proteins | sample MGYA00519573_ERZ837590 | MGnify/ENA primary metagenome ERZ837590 (study PRJEB31850, sample SAMEA3708820) | human gut metagenome | biome: human gut; feature: human-associated habitat; material: faeces | place: China | collected 2014 ... | reverse complement strand
ATGAAATGGACATTCATCCAATCTATCCTAAGATGAATCTGTCTAAGCGTATGCAACAGGCAAAAGCCTGCCCTTATCTACTCCGCAATGCTGTCATCGATAAGCCAAATCAGGCATGGTCCATTGACATTACATATATCCCGATCAAACATGGATTTCTATATCTGACTGCAGTGATCGACTGGTACAGCCGCTGTATCGTTGGATGGAAAGTAGATGATACTCTTGATACCCGAATGGTGTTCAATGCATTAAATAAAGCATTTAAGATAGCCAAACCTCAGATCTTGAACTCAGATCAGGGATGTCAGTTTACCAGCCAGCAATATATCGATTTTGTAAAAGAAAATGGTATCCGTCAGAGCATGGATGGAAAAAGTCGTTGGGCTGATAATATCATGATCGAACGATGGTTTCGAGGTTTTAAGTATGAAGAAGCTTACCTGACATAATATAATAATATCAAAGAAGCCAGAGCAGCTATCAAACGATATGTTCACACCTATAACTTTGAAAGATATCATTCTGCATTGGATTATCACACACCAGCGGAATATTATTATCCTGCAATGCTGATGTCATATGTAGCTTAATTATCTGTAAAGAAAACTAGTTCATCCTACGTACGTCTCTACAGATACAGTAACTTATCAACCTATCAGTTCATTATGAAAGTCTTAGATTTTTGTCTTGACAACTGAACCACTATAGGGAGCACTTAATAAGATAACAGATTATGAATATATAAATATATGGGGAGACAAAGAAGCGTTAGAAAAAGGAGGAGAAGAGAGCAATTTTATAATAGACAAGTCTGATGAAAAAATTATTGGAAATTATACATTAGAAGCTTTTAGAAATCAATTTTATCATGGACCTTTAACGCCAGTCGAACCTAAAATTATAGAAAAAGGGGTTGTTATAGGGGAATCAAATGCTGTTTTGCCTTATAATAATGATAATACATTTGGAGATATATTTAGCTGGACAAAAACCGATACATGTTATGTTAAGAATGTTTTACTACGAGAATTAAAGCTTAAGATACCATATCTTGTTGATGGAGTAATATTAAAGGGGGGGGCAGTTATTAATATATTTAATCAAGAATTCGTACTGAATGTTTCTAGAAATAATATAAGTGAATCACAACAGAGAGAATTATCTTATGCAATAGGAAAAGCAATTCATTTATGGATTAGAGATCATGCTGAATTGTCGGCAGAGCAAAAAGCTTTATTAGATGTTTTTATTAAAACAAAATATAAGGAAACAAATTATTGTTTGAAACAGTAAATGATTAAAATTAAGTTTAAAGTTTTAGTTGGAGCAACTTTGAAAGAAAGAGTGTAATATTAAAATTTAAGGGAGAGTATTATGCAAGAAATAAAAATAGATGATAAATTACTTAATACTAGTATTTTTGGAATTCCAGATGAAGAAGATTCAAAAAAACGTTTAGAAGAATATCAGAGAATAATTGGACATGAATTAAAGAAAATTTCAAAATCTAATGTTTTTGGTTACAATTTAAAAGAAGTTTATACGATAAAAATAGTGATTGATAAAGAATGTGATGATAATAAAGGAATACTGCCAGAATATAGATTATATGTTTATGGAACAAAGGATAACAATGTTCCTTATTTAGTAAATAACGCTATGAATAAGTTTGTAAATGAAGGACATTATCTTTTTTATTATTATACTCAGAATTTTGAACATCAACTTACATCAGCAATTGCAGATTATTTGAATGAAAATGATAATCAAAAAGAATATTGGTGTAGGCTATCATCATGTGGTATGACAGGGATTGGGTATACGACATACCAATTTATTGTTTTATGTTTTGATAAAAAAGGATTAGAAACAGATACTTTATTCCATGGAGAAAGACATCCTGTTTTAGAAAATCTTAGGATTGAATGGTCATATGGTAAAGTTAATGATATAGATAAAAATATAGATAATAGTTTGATTTCTTATAATGAATTGTTTCGGAGAGCAGCCTTTGGAAGTGACTATTTTATATATTTATATGGTGACATTTTTAATGTTTTATCTACATTAAAGTATGAGGGTGCATCAAATGTTGGAAGCATATTAGCATTAGATGGAACGGTAGAAAAATATTTTGATAAATTACAACATAATAATCCTCAAAAGAAACTTTCTGAATTATTAGTTAACTATGATGTTTTTATGTCTTTTGAAGAGCCAATAAAAATTGAGGAAAGTTCATACAAAAAAATCAGGAAATTACTAGAAATAGCAAAGGATGATTTATCTTTACTTATGAATGAAGATGGGGAAATATATGCAATTGGTAAAATGAAGGAAAAAGTTAATTGTCAATATTATCAAGTTCGGTTTGAAGGATTTTTTAAATGGAGCTTATATAAAAATGATGAATTATTTTTACGTTTTGAGAATATGATTTTTAGAATTCCAGATAAAGAAGTTGGTATAAGTAATAAAAATATAGAATTATTGAAAAGAACTTTAAATATTAATGATACATCTAAATATGAAAAAATAATTAAAAATATTGTCACACAGAAACATGGGACAATGATTGTTTTTGCGGAGAATGCGGAAGAAGAAGCAAAACGACTGAAAGAATCTGGAATATGCATAAAACCGACAGAGATTGATAATGGTACATTGATTGAAGGTATTTCATCTATAGATGGGGCACTTATTTGTAATGAGAAAGGGACTTGTTATTCAATAGGAACTATTTTAGATGGAATAATACAACCAGAAAGAGCAGATTCATCAAGAGGTGCAAGATATAATTCTGCAATCAGATATATTGAAAAACAAAAACAAGAAGGAAAAAAGACATTTATAGTTGTTGTTTCAGAAGATGGGTATATAAATTGTTTCTCTACAGAAGAATAATGTATTATACTGATTTAAATTTATGTGGTATTTAGAAATAGTAGAATATCAAGAGATTCTTGTAAATGATAAGATTATACGGGTACTAAGTTTAAAGAGAAAGTTATTACATATGAGCTTGCTCATGTAATTATGTACAATCAGGACAAATATTTTTACTGTGCTAACGTGGTTCTAATGTATAACTTTACCGAAATCAGGAGGAAGATTAAATGAAATTATATCATTATAGATCTATAGAAAATGCTATTCTAGAATTGAAAAATGGAACATTTCATTTTTCTACACGTGAGGAATTAAATGATCCCCTTGAAGGGTATTTAAAGATATATTGGCAAGGGGATAAAATAGCTTGGGAAGGCCTTCTAAAAAATTATGTTTGTAGTGTTGATAATGCAATTATGTTATATCTTGTACAAGCTGATTTGGATATGTTACGGGAAAATACATTAGTAATGGATATATATTCTAAACACCATGTAACACGAGACAAAATATGGAGCCAGTTAACAAAAAAATTTATAGCTGATGAAGAAGTCAAAAAAGTGATCTCATTTTATGGAGATAATAATCTTAAAGTATATAAAGATGAACTTGCATTTTTATTAAGGTATTTTAATACAAAAGCGCTTGTTTTATGTATACAAAGTCACATGGAGCATGGGTCAATGGATGAATCAGATGGACAGAGAATTTTAGATGTATTTGAGGATAAGACTACAGATATTCCAGAGAATTTATTTGAAAAACTATATGCAAGACACTTTGGAAAATTTTTATTTGAGTAATTCCAATATGCTAAAGTCAAATTCTGAGAATGTAACACAAACATCCATAAATAATGATTCAGAAAAAGAAAATCAGATGCGTAAATGGCTTTTTATTGTGGCTGATTTCCCTGATACATATACTTCTCAACTAGTTGATTTTATTTATCCAAGTGCATATATTACATGTTTTTCTGCAAAAAATAATGATTCTGTAATGTGGGGAAATTATGCGGATAATCATAAGGGAGCATATCTTATATACGAAACTGACAATGATAATAAAATTGAAATAATGGATAATTCAGAATGGGAGACAGAGGAAAATGATGAGATTGTGCCGATTTATTCATGGAGTAAGAAGCCAATCAGTAAAGTTAAATATGGAGATGAAATTTGTGAAAGAAATTTTTTTGAATCCTTAGGGCAATTAAATCTTTTACAGATTCGGTCGTGGTTGACTAGTGGGGATAAAATTAGTTGTTGTTATGAAACATATAAAAATAAAAAAGAATGGCATAAACAATATTGGAAAATATTTAAATTAAAAAACTGTCATAAAATGAAAGAATGGGCTTATGAAGAAGAGTACCGTTTAATTATTGATAATACATTTGTTAAGCGTGAAAAAACAGTGGAGCGAAATTTATCATATAATCCAAAGGCATTAAAGGGTATAATTTTTGGAATAAGAACCAGTGAATATGATAAAAAGAGGATTATTGATATTATCAAAAAAAGTAGCTATAGCAGTGTAATATTTTATCAGACAGAGTATGACGAAGAAATACAGAAGATTAATGTGCGTGAAAAAAAGATTGGAACATAAAATCCAAAAAGATTTAAAGAAATTTATAAAAGTTTCGCAGAATCATTACAAAGGTGGTGAATAACAATGTTCAACAAAATTCGATTAAAACAAATACTAGCAGAATACAAAAAAGTTTTTGTCCAGCAACAATGGCCTAACGAAAAATACAAATGGGAAGCTGTACAATGCTTCCAGAATAATTGGGATATTAATTCACCTGATTTTGCACAGATGCTTAAGAAATCTCTAGCTCAGGTTGGTAATTTGCTTACCTCTGCGAATAACTTTCCAGCAGGAATGATTACCGGTTTTGCAGAGACCGCACCAGAAGAGGTACGTTCCATGTATATGGAACTATATGACGAAAGTAAGGATTTATGTGAAAGAATTGCTAACTTTAAAAACAGATCAAATGAATTATTAGAACGCTACGGAAATGGAGCTGCGCAGCACTATCAGTATGAAAATGCAATCATGGCATATTTGTGGCTGCACTATCCAGACAAATATTATATCTACAAATTCAGTGAAGTAAAAGCTGTCTCATTGGAACTTGAAAGTGACTATCGTTTTAAAAAGGGGGCTTATGAAGATAATATCAGAAATTTCATGGCATTATATGATGAGATATGTGCAGAATTACAGCAGGACGATGAGCTTAGAAATCTGCTTAATTCTCAGATCACATCAACTTGCTATACTGACCCTGAATTACGGACACTTACAATAGATGTTGGTTTTTTCATTTTTCGTTATTGGAACAAGGAAGATTCAACAAATGTTCCTCTTTTTGCTCAACCTCAAGAAGATGATGGACAGCAATACTGGTTCTTAAATGCAAATCCAAAAATGTGGAGTATGTCCAGTATGCCAGTGGGAGAAATTCAGAATTATACGTTGTTTAATGACAATGGAAATAAGCGTAGAATCTTCCAAAACTTCCTTGATGCAAAGGCTGGAGACATGGTGATCGGATATGAGTCTACTCCGGTGAAGCAAATTGTTGCTATATTTCGTGTAAATGCAGAGCAGGATGGAGAGAGAATATATTTTGAAAAGTTAGAAGGACTCTCATCACCAATTGATTTTGCAACATTGAAAGCCTGTCCTGAACTGGAAAAAATGGAATATTTCAGTATCATTCAGGGAAGTCTATTTAAATTAACAAAGGATGAATACGAATTTATTATTGATTTGATCCGTGAAGAAAATCCAGTGCCTACAGCTAAGAAAAATAAAGATGAGTATTCGAAAGAAAAATTCTTAGATCAGGTTTACATGACCGAGACAAAATACGATCGTCTCGTAGCTGTTCTAACAAGGAAGAAGAACATTATTCTGCAGGGAGCACCAGGTGTTGGAAAGACTTATGCAGCTAAGCGTCTGGCTTATTCGATAATGGGAGAGAAAGATGATGACCGCATTGAGTTTGTACAGTTTCATCAGAATTATTCGTATGAAGATTTTATGATGGGGTACAAGCCAGTCGAGGATGGATTTGAACTGAAATATGGAATTTTCTATAGGTTCTGTCAGAAAGCTGCAAACCATCCAGATAAAGATTATTTCTTTATCATTGATGAGATTAACCGAGGCAATATGAGTAAAATCTTTGGCGAATTATTGATGTTGATTGAGGCTGACTATCGAGAGACAAAGACAACATTAGCCTATAATGGTCTCAGCTTTTCCGTTCCAAAACGTCTACATATCATTGGTATGATGAACACTGCTGATAGAAGTTTGGCAATGATTGATTATGCACTTCGCCGCCGATTTAGCTTCTTTGATATGGAACCGGGATTTGATTCGGAAGGCTTTATTAAATATCAGGAAGCATTTGCAAATGACACATTCAATACATTGATTGATCGTATTAAGGAACTGAACAGAGAAATTGCAAACGACAAATCTCTAGGGAAAGGATTCTGTATTGGGCATAGCTATTTTTGTAATACGAAGGAATGTACGAATGAGTGGATGCAAGATGTAATTGATTTTGATATACTGCCAATGTTAGCAGAGTATTGGTTCGATGATACAGATAAACTACAGCGTTGGGAGAATATTTTGCATGGGGTATTTCAATGACAAAGAACAAGAGTATTCTGATCAATAATATTTACCATATGCTTTCCTATGCTTTTCAGACACTGAAGCAAGAGACATATGATGATGTTGCAGTAGAATCTTTTGACGAGATGTATAATCTGCTGGCTGCAATCCTAGCCAAGGGCATAGGGCTGCAGTTGAAGCAGGGACTTTACAGAGAATATATAAGTCATCAGGAAGAGCTGACGGTTATGCGTGGTAAAATAAATATGCCAGGTACAATTAAAAATAAACTGTTGCATAAACAAGTACTTACCTGTGATTTTGATGAGCTTTCAGAAAATAACACGTTGAATCAAATCTTGAAGACAACAGTCATGCTTCTTTTGCGAAACGGCAAAGTAAAAGCAAAATACAAAGATGATCTGAAGAAGAAAATGTTGTATTTTTCGAATGTAGATTCTATAGAACCGACAGAAATTAAATGGTCATTGATTCGTTTTCAGCGTAATAATCAAACATATAGAATGTTAGTTAGTATTTGTCAGTTGATGATTGAAGGAATGCTGATCACAACAGATGCAGGTAACTATAGATTAGCATCCTTTGTAGACGAGCAGCGTATGTGCAGGCTGTATGAAAAATTTATTCTGGAATATTACAGCAGACATTATCCAGAATTGTCTGTTAGTGCATCGCAGATTCCGTGGGCACTAGACGATGGTGTTGGAACTATGCTGCCGGTTATGCAAACTGATATTCACTTACAACGTGGCAATACAGTACTCATCATTGATGCAAAATATTACAGTCACACTACACAGGTTCATTTTGATAAACATACGCTTCATTCAAACAATTTGTATCAGATTTTTACCTATGTAAAAAATCGAAGCTATCAATTTGGAGAAGAAGATAATACAGTTTCAGGAATGCTTCTTTATGCTAAGACGGAAGAAGAAATCCAGCCTGATAATGTGTATCAGATGCATGGCAGTCAGATAAGTGTTAAGACACTTGATCTGAATTTGCCGTTTATAGAGATTGCAGCACAGATGGATAAGCTTGTTGAGTCTCATTTTACTGGTGTAATAAAAGCTGATTAGATGAGAAAGCTGTTTTGCAACTTAAGCATTCCTGAGTTTGGACCTTGTGAAATCTGAATACAAAGATGAAGTCAAAAAGTTGCAAAATACAGGCTGTAGCGCTTAATGATGAATGAGATAAAGAAACTAGAGCATATCTAAATGGAGGATTTTAAACCAGCATGAACATACAAATATTTGGAACAAAAAAATGCATCGAAACAAAGAAAGCAGAACGTTTTTTCAAAGAACGTGGAATCAAATATCAGTTTGTTGATATGAAGAAAAAAGGCATGAGCAAAGGCGAATTCAATTCAGTAGCTCAGGCAAATGGTGGTTTAGATCATATGATCAATTGGGAAGGCAAAGATCAGAACTTGCTTGCACTGATCAAATATATTGCCAATGAAGATAAACTTGAAAAAGTATTAGAAAATCCACAAGTCATCAAGACACCAGTTGTTCGAAATGGAAAGCAATCAACACTAGGATATCAACCAGATGTTTGGAAAAAGTGGAATTGATTATTTGGACGATGAGTCTGTAGCTTGGATGGATGAAAATTATGATGCTACACCACAAACAATTATGTTAGAATCAATAAGAGATGATATTTTTTGTCAGACTAATTAGAAGAGAAAATGGACATTGAAAATTACTTTCGGGAAAATAAAACAAGACCTTATAGTCATAACAGGCTATAAGATCTTGTCACAGGAGAAAATGGATGACGACTTAATCATCATCACAAGGTAAAAACGGTGGTCGGAAGTGGTACAATTCTTCATAAGATTCAAGCTCGGCTTGTGTTCTTGGAACAATCTGGATCAATCCAGTACAATCCATGGTAGAACAAACATTACACATTTCGAAGATATTTTCATCAATTTCTTCGTTTGTAAGTTCTCGTTTCTTCTTATTATTCATGCATTGAAACCTCCTCGTTTCTTAGTATGTGATAATTTAAGAAAAATATTTTGTAAAATAAATCCAATAAAAGATATTATACGAGGAGATAGGAACAATGTATTATGTACCAGAAGAAAGCAGAGAAAAGGCTGTCCATCCTAGACAGAATGGAAGCCTTTTCCGATAATCTCACTTGTATTAGAAACTAAAAGAAAAGCTTTTGGATCATGTTCTTTGATAAAGTTTCGAAGTTTCACTGCCTGTGAAGGACTAAGAACCGTCAGGATAATATATTTATCATCCCCTGTAAAGGCTCCGGTCGCATTTACAATGGTTGCTCCGCGCTGTAGATCATTTTGGATAAAATCACAAATACATGTTGCATTAGAAGTTACAACATGAAAGTATTTAGAACGGTTAAAACTTTCAATAAAGTTGTCGATCAACGCAGAACGCATGATCAGACCAAACAAAGAATAAAGTCCTGTTTTGACGTTAAACACTAGGAATCCTGCGAGAGTAAAGATAAGATCAGAGATCATTAAGCCCTTTCCGATATCTACACTTGTATATTTTTTAAGAATCATAGCGATAACATCTGTACCACCACTAGAAGCTCCAATATTAAATAAGATTGCTGAACCAAGCGCTGGCAATAAGATTGCAAAGATCAACTCTAATAATGGCTCATTGGTAAGTGGATGACTCATAGGATAAATTCGCTCTAAAAGAGATAAACTTACAGATAAAAGAATCGTGCTGTAAGCTGTTTTTTCAGCAAAGCTTTTACCTAAGACGATCCATCCAATGATCAGCAATAAAATATTCACAACAAAAGAAAAATCACTGGCAGAAATAGGAAGGAATTTTGCAACTAAAACGGCAATACCTGTGATACCACCAAATGTGAAATTGTTTGCAAATTTAAAGAAGTAAATTCCGACAGCCATAATGAGTGTGCTGATTGTAAGTAAGGAAAAATTTTTAAGTTTTGATTTCATAATACTACCTTCTTTGATGATTGTTTCATTTATAATGATTTCATAATTCAATCATTTATTTTAGCATGAATATTCTATTTTTCAAGAAATTCTGTGAAAATAGTGGATGATTAGTAAATAGAAAGAAAAATGGGAATTTAATTTAGCATCTATTCCACAGTGTAAAAACCTCTACAAATATGTTAAAATAAACATAACAAAACTTATAGAAACCCAAAGAAAAAGTTAAATGAAAAAGTAACGGGAGTATACACTATGGAAGATGCCAAAATACAACTGACATGCAAGATTGATAAAGTATTAAACTATGCGATGATCTACAACGGATTTCCAATCATTCACGACATTTGTATAAAAAATACCTCGGACATAGATTTACAAAATCTTACACTAAATATAGTGACAGACAATGGAATGATCAAACCATTCATTCAAGGAATTGAACTGATCAAATCCGAAGAGGAAATACATTTCAATGAATTAGAAGTGCAGATAGATGCTCAATATCTGTCAGCATTAACAGAAAAAGATATCTGTCAATTGACAATATCAATAAAGCAAGCTGATGAGACACTTGTTTCAGATACAAAGAAACTTACAGCACTAGCATTTGATCAATGGCCAGGAGTTTTGGTGAATCCAGAATTGTTGGCATCTTTTGTTATGCCCAATCATCCAGTCGTAAACAGCATGATCCAGCTTGCATCACAATATTTAGATAAGTGGACAAAGGATCCCTCTCTTACTGGTTATCAGTATGGAGATCCAAACAGAGTAAAGAATATGGCAGCAGCGGCTTATGCTGCGATCCAGCAGAAGAATATTACATACGCAGAGCCGCCATCAAGTTTTGAGAGCTCTGGACAGAGAATCCGTCTTGCAGATGCAGTATTAGATCAGAATCTTGGAACCTGTATGGATATGACACTTTTATATGTTGCATGTCTGGAACAAATGGGATTAAATCCAGTTATGATTTTAATGAATGGACATATTTTTGCAGGAGTCTGGCTGATCGATGAATCTTTTTCTGATATCATTACGCCAGATCCATCGCAGATAGAAAAGAGAATGTCCAAAGGAATCCATGAAATGACAGTGGTAGAATGTACAGCCATGTGTGCGGGAAACCATTCAAGTTTTGATGAAGCAGTAGCAAAAGCAGAAAATAACGTTGCGAATTATGGGAATTTTGCATTTGCGATTGATGTCAAACGTGCTAGAAGTATGGGGATTCATCCATTGCCAATCCGTGTAAAAACAGCAGAAGGATTTAAAGTAGAACATGAAGATCGAAAGAAGAAGGACATTACAGGGCAGTCAAAGAAAGAAGTAGAAATTTTTGATCTCCCAGATTCTTTTACGAAAGATCAACTGACGAAAAAATCTAATTGGGAACGCAAGCTGTTAGATTTAAGTCTTAGAAATCTGCTTATTAATATGCGTATGACAAAGTCTATAGTTCCGCTTTTAGCATCTGATGTCAGTATATTAGAAGATGCGTTATCTGATGGAGAGGAATTTCAGGTAATGCCTCGCCCTGCAGAGATGGGACTTCCAAAGGACGGAGTTTACATCGAGATGCTGAGTAATCTTGGAGCATTCGAGGATTATATTAATCTGGAAAGCAAACATCACAGACTGCATTCTCTGTATAATGAAAAGGAATTAAACAGCAGCCTGACAAAGATTTATCGTTCAGCAAAAACTTCTATGGAAGAAAATGGTGCGAGTACATTATATTTAGCCTTAGGTTTACTGCGTTGGTTTGAGGGGAAAAGTGACGTTCCAAGATATGCACCGGTTGTTATGATTCCGATTGAGATTGTCCGCAAATCAGCGAAAAAAGGATATGCAATGCATATGAGGGACGAAGATGCCCAGATCAATATTACATTATTGGAATTTTTAAAACAAAACTATGATATTCATATCAATGGATTAACACCACCGCCAGAGGATGAACATGGTCTTGATATCCCAAGAATTTTTGCAATCATCCGAAAGGCAGTCATGAGTCTTTCTATGTGGGATGTCGTGGAAGTTGGGTTGATCGGTAATTTTTCTTTCTCCCAATTTGTTATGTGGAATGATATTCACAATAATCACAAATTTTTGGAAAACAGCAAGATCGTCACAAGTTTGATGAATGGTGCAGTACAGTGGGATTGTGCGATTCCAAAAAACATTGACAAACAAAGTGCATATCTGCCTGTTGCAGTGGATGCATCTCAGCTTCGTGCAATCAATATGGCAGCAGAAGGTGTAAGTTTTGTTTTACATGGACCTCCAGGAACAGGAAAATCACAGACGATCACGGCAATGATCGCAAATGCCTTGACAAAAGGAAAGACAATTCTTTTTGTTGCTGAGAAAATGGCAGCATTAGAAGTGGTACAGAAACGACTGACATCTTTAGGAATTGGTGATTTTTGTCTGGAATTACATTCAAATAAGGCGACAAAAAAAGCCGTACTTGATCAATTAAAACATGGATTGGAACTTGATCAGATTGGAGAGAGAACGGAGTATCAATCAAAGATCGAAGATATTAGGAAGATTCGTTCTGAATTAGATGCATATGCACAATCATTACATAAAAGAAGATCATTTGGAAAGAGTGTTCGGGAATTGATGGATATTTATGAAATCATCCCAGAGCAAAATGTAATGATCTCATTTGATCATAATGATGTAAAAAGACTGACAGAAAGTGAATTAGATCATCAGAAATATGCACTTGAACGATTGATTGCAGCAGGAAATGGAATCGGACATCCTCATGATCATCCGCTATCATCCATTCATTCTACAGCATACAGTCAGCAAATGAAGTTTCAGTTACAGCAGGATATTGCAGATTATCAGAAATCACTGGCAAAATTAAAAAATACATCGGTTGAATTTGTGAAAGAAACTGGTTTGGATATGCCAGTTACAGAAAAACAATGGATGGATCTGTATGAGCAAGTCAAAAATATATTAGAATTAGAGAAAGTTCCTGAATTTTTACGAACATCACAAAATATAGAAAAAGACTTTTCTGCCCCAGAAATATATCTTATGAAAAAACGGCAGTTTGATCAGAAGAAAGCAAATTTTCTAGATAAATGGAATGAAAACTTTCTGCAAATGGATATGAGTCTTTATCAACAGAAATTTGAAAAGGCAAGTACGAAATTTTTCGGAAAAGGACGTGCATTGTCAGCATTAACATCTGAACTTCAGGCATTTGCAACATTTTCGGTAGAAACAGACCGTATACCAGTCTATCTTTCTGATATTATTTTTTACCAGAAAGAAGAAAAAGAGTTAAATGAAATGCGGCAGACTTTGTCTTATGATTGGATACAGTTGCTAGAACAGTATTCGACGATAGAAGAATTACAGGCATTTAAGAGTTGTACAAAGGAACAATTACAAACTGTAGGCAATGTGTTAAAAGATAGAATAGACCTGACAAAGGGAAATGCACAGGATCTAATAACAATCTTTGATCAAATGCAGCTGCAGCAGAAAAAGGTAGTTGATCTGCTAGATCTACGTTTTGAAGATGAAAATGAAAACTGGCTGGATCAGAGGCAGAAAATATGTACAGACATTCTTGAAAATGTAGAATCTATTAAGGACTGGATCACGTATCTTAAATGCGATAAAGAATGCAGAGAAAAAGGGTTAGCACCAGTGTGTGATGCATACAAAAATGGAATTCCAAATGATCAGCTGCTTGTGATTTATTTAAGATCTATTTATCAGGCGATCATTTTATCTGTGATTGAAAATGATCCTGTATTAAATGGTTTTACAGGAATTAGTTTTAATGAGAAGATCATGCAGTTTAAGAAGATGGATGAGGAATTTATGGAATTAACACGCCATGAAATGGTTTATCAGTTAACTAGTAAACTTCCATCCTCACAAGATTCTGTTGAGATCAATAAGGAATTAAATATTCTTCGAAGAGCGATCAGCAGCAATGGAAGGGGAATTTCAATCAGAAGTCTATTTGAGCAGATTCCAGAGGTTTTGACAAAACTTTGTCCATGTATGCTTATGAGTCCGATTTCAGCAGCACAATACTTGCAAGCAGAAAATGATCTGTTTGACATCGTGATTTTTGACGAGGCATCTCAGCTTCCAACATGCAAGGCAGTTGGTGTATTAGCAAGAGCAAAAAATGCAGTTATTGTAGGTGATCCAAATCAGATGCCGCCAACAAGTTTCTTCGCTGGAAATATGGTAGATGAGGATAATCTGGATATTGAAGATTTAGACAGCATTCTTGATGATTGTCTTGCTCTTGGAATGCCATCAGCATATCTTCGCTGGCATTACCGAAGCCGTCATGAAAGTCTGATCGCATTTAGTAATCAGGAATTTTATGAAAATTCCATGTTAACATTTCCATCTGTAAATGATAGAGAAAGAAAAGTTCGTATGCGAAAGATTGATGGATTCTTTGATCGTGGAAAAACACGTGTAAATGTAAACGAAGCAAAAGCAATCGTTGAAGAAATCAAAAGAAGATATCAAGATCCAGAATTAAGTAAACAGAGCATTGGTGTTGTAACATTTAATATCAGTCAACAGACATTGATTGAAGATATGCTGCAGGAAGAATATCAGAAAGACGTGAAGTTCGATCAATGGGCAAACACGGGAGAAGAATCATTGTTTGTCAAGAATCTAGAAAATGTACAAGGTGATGAGCGAGATATTATTTTATTTTCTGTTGCATTCGGACCAAATGCAGAAGGTAAAATGTCTTTAAATTTTGGACCATTAAATAAAAATGGTGGTTGGAAACGACTAAATGTAGCCGTATCAAGAGCACGATCAGAAATGGTTGTATTTACAAGTATGGCAGCAGATATGATCAATCTGAAGCGAACAAAAGCAAAAGGCGTTGAGGCTTTAAGGGACTTCTTGGAATTTGCGCAAAAAGGTCAGCTGCAATCTAAGAACATAGAAGAGAATATGGAAGAACGCCAAGGAATCATGGAACATATTTGTCAGATGTTAAATGAGCACGGCTACAAGTACCAAAGATCCGTAGGACATTCAAAATTTAAGATTGATATAGCTGTCATGAATCCATATAAGGAAGAAGAATATTTATTAGGTATCATGTTAGATGGCGAATCCTACCGTCAGTCATCAAATACGAAAGACCGCGAAGTAGCACAGATCAGTGTTTTAAAAGGACTAGGATGGGATATTTATCGTATCTGGACCCTGGATTGGTGGGATAATAAGGAGAAAGAATTAAAGAAACTGATAGATTGTCTGGATCATAAAAAAGATGCTGCGTACGATGTGTGTGCAAAGGAAGAAGTAAGTACGGAAGAAACGGAATTTATAAAAGAGTCTGAACGTATAGAAGATACACAAAAAATAAAGGATATTCCTCTCCAAGAACCTAAGATAACAAAGCATTTTGCAGAACAAGATCATGTTATAAAATCTAATATGAATCTTACAAAGCCAAACCAGGATGTGGAGTCATTGTATCATAAAGAATCATACATATCTGCGGATTTAATAATGACAGATATATCTACAGATGAATATGTACAAAGCAAAAATAAGAAAATGATCACTGAAAAAATACAACAGATCATTGATACAGAGGCACCAGTTTCTTATGATACTTTGGTAAAGAAAACATTACGAGCTTTCAATATTGCAAGATCAAGCCCAAAGACATTAGAAGCAACGCAAAAGGCGTTAAAGGCTGCAAATACCCAAATGAACAAACAGCAGGGAGTAAAATTTTATTGGCGCAAAGATCAAGATCCGTCTGCTTATTACAGTTTCAGAGAAGATAAGAACGCTAATACCCGAAGATCAGCAAATGACATTTGTCAGCAGGAATTAAAGAATGCAGTTTGTATGACACTCCTTGAAAAAGGCGGAATGAAAAAGGAAGACTTAATAAAAGCGACAATCCGAACGATGGGATATGCTCGAAGCAGTAATGTGCTTATATCAGCAGTAGAGCGAGGATTAAAATATGCACAGAAGACAGGTGAGATTGTAGAGGCTGAGGAGAAGAATGTATTTGAGATAAGTAGATAAATTCAAAGGTGACACACTTCTAATAGTTGTTTGTTGTCTGAAATCTAGTCTGCTTAAGATATTAAAACAAGATCTTATAGTCATAACAGGCCATAAGATCTTGTCACAGGAGAAAATGGATGACGACTTAATCATCATCACAAGGTAAAAACGGTGGTCGGAAGTGGTACAATTCTTCATAAGATTCAAGCTCGGCTTGTGTTCTTGGAACAATCTGGATCAATCCAGTACAATCCATGGTAGAACAAACATTACACATTTCGAAGATATTTTCATCAATTTCTTCGTTTGTAAGTTCTCGTTTTTTTTTCTTATCATTCATGCATTGAAACCTCCTCGTTTCTTAGTATATGATGATTTAAGAAAAATATTTTGTAAAATAAATCCAATTGCCAAACTAAGCGCTGGCAATAAGATCGGAAAGGGATTGGCGCAATCAAAACAAGTATCTATATTTACGTATCCCCTGTTATAACCGTAATACTTTCAGTGTTGATCTTACATGAAAAAATAACAGTGATTTCTATCATTGGAACTGTATTAATCCTTATTGGGCTTGTGATCTCACAAAAAAACTAAGACAACAGACCAGATTAGATGTATAATATGAGATAATAAAGCCAAAAAAGGAGATAGGAACAATGTATTATGTACCAGATGGAACAAAAAAATGCGGATATTATGAATGCAAAAAATGTGGGAATAGATTCCTCTCATTACAGACGATGGAGAAGATTCCATGTCCAGACTGTGAGGCAGAGATTGACTATGAGATTGGACCAGATGAAAACATGGAAAATATTTTAGATACTGCGCAGTTACTTCAGAAAATCAAGGGTGAAGAAGAAGTCGAAAAGATGGATGCTTTACTAAGCCTTGCTATCACGGGTGGAGACTGCAATTGGATTTAAAAATGTATTTTCTAAAAGACTCAGGGATCATGGACTTCTGAGTCTTTTAGATTGTTGCAATAATTGAAACAGGAAGGGTAGACTTTTTCTTATCCTACCAGACAAGATGCCGACTGCTCAATGAAGAGGAATATAAATAGACGAAAAATAATAAATCATGTATAATCATAAATATGCATCTATAGTTACAAAATATAAAATAAAATATGAGAAAAACGGATATAATACAACAAATTATGTAACTTTAGATACACTTTTTAACACAAAAATCTAAAACAAAATAATAAATGAGGTGATGAAAATGCCATTAACAAATATAGAGGCGGATAATTTTACGGTATTTGATGATATAAAAATTCCATTTAATAAAGGATTAAATATACTAGTAGGCGAGAATGGTATGGGAAAGACTCATGTTATGAAATTAGCATATGCAGCATGTCAGGCTTCTAAACACGATGTATCATTTTCACAGAAAACAACTATGCTTTTTCGACCAGATCAGTCAAGTATTGGACGATTAGTAAATAGAAAGAAAAATGGGAAAAATACAGCAAAAGTATCCGTAGGATCAGACACAGCAAAGATTGGAATGACATTTTCAACAAAAACAAAAAAATGGGATGCGGAGATTACAACAGAGGAAAAATGGGAAAAGCAAATGTCTGATCTCACAAGTGTGTTTATTCCAGCAAAAGAAATTTTATCCAATGCATGGAATTTAGATGCAGCAGTGAAGATGGGAAATGTAGAATTTGATGACACCTATTTAGATATTATTGCAGCTGCTAAAATTGATATTTCCAGAGGTGTAGATTCCGCTGCAAGGAAAAAATATTTAAAGATTTTACAACAGATTAGCAGTGGAAAAGTTACTTTACATGAGGATCGTTTTTATTTAAAACCAGGTACACAAGCAAAATTAGAATTTAATTTAGTTGCAGAAGGTTTACGTAAGATAGCTCTATTATGGCAGCTTATTAAGAACGGAACATTAGAGAAAGGATCTGTATTATTTTGGGATGAACCAGAGGCTAATATTAATCCGAAATATATTCCGGTGTTGGCAGAATTATTAATTATGCTGGAAAAAGAGGGTGTACAGATTTTTGTTTCAACGCATGATTATTTTTTATCTAAGTATGTTGAAATAAAACGGAAATCTGACAGTAATGTTCAGTATATTTCGCTGTATAAAGATGAAATGAATAAAGTGCAATGTGAGATTGCAAAAGAATTTGAATTACTGGAACATAATACGATTATGGATACTTTTCGTCAACTTTATAGAGAAGAAATTGGGGTGGTATTATAGTGAAAGTAATAACAGAATCGGAAATGAATTTTGGAAAATTTGATGAATCTAAATTGTTTCATATTGAAAATTCTAAGATTTATAGAGATCTTGGTGATGGAATTAAGACAGTAGAGTTTATTTTAAAATATAAAGAGAACAGTATTATATTTTTAGAAGCAAAGAAAAGTTGTCCTAATGCAGAGAAACGGCATGAAACAGAGGAGAAAGAACGTAAATTTGAAGTTTATTTTTCTTCACTAGTAGAAAAATTTATTGCATCTTTACATATTTATTTAGCTTCTATTTTAGGTAGATATCAGGATATCTCAGAGGTTGGAGATAGCTTACAATCTGTAGATGAAATGAAAAATATGAAATTAAAGTTTGTATTAGTAATTAAGAATGCTGAAGATGTTGCTTGGTTAGTAGGACCATCTGCAGAATTAAAAGCCAGGTTATTACAGATTAGAAAAATTTGGAATATTGAAATAATGGTATTGAATGAAGAGTTAGCAGAAAAACTTAGTTTAACAGCAAAAAATCAAGACTATGCATTATAACCATTAGGTTGTTACCCATACCAATTAGGACCATTATAATGTATTTTCTAAAAGACTCAGGGACCATGGACTTCTGAGTCTTTTAGATTGTTGCAATAATTGAAACAGGAAGGCAGGAATATCAATTTATGAACGATACACAAGACAACAAATGGGACAAACTATTGCACATCAAAACCATGGGCAGAGACGACTCTCAATCCGATCAATACCGCTATCCATACGAACCAACTCCATATTCTGTACTGCAACGATTAGCAAATACAGGACTTATAAGGAAGAACAATATGCTCTTAGATTATGGCTGTGGTAAAGGAAGGGTAGACTTTTTCTTATCCTACCAGACAAGATGCCGTTGCCTCGGAGTTGAATATGACGAACGCATTTATGAGAAAGTAATGGAAAATAAGAAAGAAGCCGTATCGAAAGAGAGGGTATCATTTTCATTAGCGAATGCAGAAGAATTTCAACTCCCAGAACAGATAGACCGCATCTATTTTTTTAATCCATTTTCCGTAGAGATCTTAAGAAAAGTGATGGCAAGGATCATGGAATCATACTATGAACATCCAAGACAGATTTTATGTTTCTTCTATTATCCATCCGATGAATATCTCACATATCTGATGACGGTGGATGAGATGATGTTTACCGATGAAATTGATTGTTCCGATTTGTTTGGTGGAAATAGTGAGAGAGAACGCATTATGATTTTTGAGATTGGGCAGTAGACATACTCAGGCCATCTAAATATTTGATACCAATATTAGAAAATTTATATATTTCTACAGAAAAATTTTTAAAGGAAATAAAGGAGTTAAAATAAAATGATAAAAGATATAATGAAAGATCCATTGTTTCTAGCACAGAAATCAACAGATGCAACAAAAGCAGATCAGCAGGTAGTAGTTGATCTGTTAGACACACTAAGAGCTAATTTGGATCATTGTGTTGGAATGGCAGCAAATATGATCGGCGTTAAAAAGAACATTATCGTAGTAGCAGTTGGACCATTTCAGTTTGCAATGATCAATCCAAAGATCACAAAGAAATCAGGCGTATTTGAGACAGAAGAAGGATGTTTATCTTTGGATGGAGTGAGACCTTGTAAGAGATATAAGGAGATAGAAGTAGATTATCTGGACCAGGATTTTAAAAAACAGCATGGAAAATATTCTGGATGGACAGCACAGATCATACAGCATGAAATTGATCATTGCAAGGGGATTGTGATATGATTGAATTACAAACAATGAATGAAATACCAATTTATACGATCATATTTTTGTAACATGAGAGAATGTCCATTTTAAGCCATTCTCTCATTTATTTGTTACTAATCTGTTACTTGTTGAATATAAAATTATTATTTCAACAAAAGAATTGTCTCTCTTAATTGTTTTACTGTTTTATGATTATAAACTCTGTTTCCGATATCTTTAGATTTATGCCCCATCAGCATATCAATGCATTTTCTATTGCCGCCTGCATTATCCAAAAATGTTTCAAAAGTATGCCTTGCCTCATGAGGCGTTTTCTTTCTCTTTGTTATATAGGCAATAACAACCTTCCACTCTTCATAAAAATCCCATTTTTTAAACTTGGAACCTTCATCATTTTCTAAAAAATATTCATTACTTTTCTCTAACCGTTTTTTTACAAACGGCATGATACGAGGATGAATTGGAACAATTCTGTTTTTTCCAGAATCAGATTTACTTCCACCTTTAAAGTATTGTTCTTCTAGGTTTACTTGATCACATGTCATATCTAATAATTCCATTAATCGGAATCCTGTATAAATATAGATTAAAACAATATCTACATTTTTTTGATCAGATATTTTCCACAGAGCTTCAACTTCTTTTTCGGTAAATGGTGCGCGTTTTGACTCTTCCTGCTTGGCACTTACAGATGTTAATTGTGAATACATTTTATCTATGATATCTAATTCAAACGCGAAACTGTCTAAATGTCCCCATAGAACTTTGATATGAGCTTGCGTGGCATAACTGCGTCCACAGTTATCTATAGTTTCTTGCATTTGATAAGCTTTTATTTGTCTGTATTTCATTCCGTAGAGTTTTTGACAATGTTTATAAGCTGATTTGAGTGAGCTTAAACGAGAGGTTCCAAATTTGGGACCTTTTATTTCAAGCCATCTCGTATATAAATCTGCAAGCGTCACTCGGTTACGATCAATGTTCCACGGATTGTCGTTGTACTTGGCCAAAATGATGTTTGCTTCTTCACGAGTAGCAGCATAGTCCACTGGGACCTGCCTTCCGTGTCCATCTTCATCATATGTAGTAACTTTGATCACATAAGGGCGCGAACGATTACCTTTTAATTTTGTCACACTGCCGTAGCCGTTTGGGTTTCTTCTTGCCATATATCATCATTCCTTTCTAAAAAAGGGTACAAAAATACACCCTTATCAATTTGTAAAAATCGGGAGTGTATGATATAATCCTATTGTTCAGGTAGGAGCATATCACACACAAAGTTGATAGGTTTCTAAATTCCGTCCAGTTGCAGCTGGGCGGTTTTTTTATTTTATAAAATGTGAAGATAATTCAAATCCACACCCCATTAAATCCAACAAACAATCATCGTATTTTTGATACGGAAAATAATAATTACTCTTTGGAGCAGGTGTACCATTTTTATCAAGAATTTGTTTCAAGCGTACAGTCTGTACATCGAGTTTTTTCCATGTTTTTTTAAAATCAGAATAACGTTTTCCTTGCACAGAATAAACATATTCATTATAAAAGTTTCGTTTCTTATATTTGATGCTTAACTGAGATATAGTTTTACTAATATTCATTTTTTCGCCAATTGAATTTGTACCATCTTCAATATAATGATAGATATCACAATATCCGTTATTCCAAATATCTTCACATTGCCAATCATAAGCATCCCATAATTTGTTAGTTATTGACTTATTGCTTCGCACAGAAACTTTGCATTTTATTTTCTTTCCGTTTACCTTCGCAGTAATGTAAGCTGTTCCAGATTTCTTAGCAGTAATTTTTCCATTCTTATTTACGGTAGCAATTTTTTTCTTGCTCGAACTCCATTTAACTTTCTTTTTTGTTCCATTAACTTTCAAAGTGTAAGTATTTTTTGTTGGTAATGTAATGAAAGTTTTATTTAATTTTATATTCTGCTTTGCGTACACTGGAACAGTTGATAATAATACCAGTGATGATATAAGGCAAAAAAATTTTTTTCTCATACATTTCTCCTTTATTTTAATCTCAATTTAATTAGTTCTTCATCATATCCAAGTGCATGTGCGATTTGTCCAGTCGTATATTCTTGAAATTCTAAGATCGTCTCATCTGGTACTAATAGCTCCATAGCGAACAGATCAGCTTCCTTTTCATACTTCGTTGTATTAAATCCTGTGTAGGTATCCATAAACAAAGCGTTGGCTTTTTTATGCAGTAACATATGACCTAACTCATGAGCACAAACAAGAATCTGTTCATGTTCTGGAAGAGAATCATCAATATAAATAATGTTGTTTCTTTGAAAATATTGATAAAATCCTCTGACACCTTCAAGTGGCACTGGCACAAGGATAACATTTAGTCCCTTGATGATCTCAAAAGGGTTTCTTGTTTTATGTTTTTTGACAAGCGAATTTACAATCTTCTTTATGTCCATTCACATCAGTCCTTTTTATATTTTTTCGGTGTATATTTTTCCTTGTTCTTTTTCTTTGCCATCTCCATACCGATCTCCATGGCGTTCAAAATGGATTCAATCGCCTCGGGAGAAGCAGGATCACCATCAAACATTAGTCCTTCTTGGGATGTTAGTTTGTCCTTAGTTTGCTGTAGGATTTCTTCTATTTGTTTTGAGTCTCTTTTATTAAGTTCTGCGGAAGAAGATTTCTTTTCTACTAAATCCGATTTTTCTATTCCGAAATAATTAGCCATCATTTCTATTTTGTCAATTCGTGGATAGGTTCGTGCATGCATCCAGTCTGATACAGTAGACATTTTAAAACCTAAGGTATTGCACATCTCTGTTTGAGTAATATCATTAGCCTTTAGATAGTATTTTATATTTCTAGCCATGACTTCTTTGTTTCCTAAGTCGCTCATTTACCAGTGCCTCCTTTCTTAATTTGAATATGACTATATTATAATGGAGAAACCGAAAAAAATCAATATAAACCGAAAAAAATTCGGAAAAACCGTTGACACTTCGGTTTAACCGTGGTAGTATATAAGAGAACTAAGGAGGTGAGCAAAAGTGAAAACGGAAACTAGATTTCCTAAAGATATGAAAGCGACGTTAAAAAGTATCCGTGAAATGCGAGGATATAAGCAAGAAGAAGCCGCTAAATTAATAGGAATAGCGACAGATACGCTCAGAAACTACGAACAAGGAAAGTCTTATCCGGACATTCCAGTGCTTCGTAAAATAGAGGAAACGTATAATGTACGTTATTCACAGATTATTTTTTTACCGCTAGACTTCGGTTTAACCGAAACTAAATAACAAGGAGGTGAGAAAGACGAAATGATTTTTAAAGAACTCTTAGAACTTCATAAAGATAAAGATTTCAGAAGAAGAATGGTCCTTCCATATATTTCTTTAACGTTTTCGGTCATCACATTGATTATTGTTTTTGCATAAATGATAAGAAATCGAAAAGTTATTTGGTAAGAACAAAGGAGATGAGAGAAGTGAAAGTTCTAAAATACATAGCCATCGAATGTAAAGAATGGGCTATAGCGATAGCAGAAGTATGCAAAGAAGATAAGGCGGCAGCCTATGGATTATTTCTCATAATTGCAGAACTTATTTGGTTATTCATTGGACTGCCGTATGTGGTTATACATTTTCTTTAATGAACAGATGAAAGTATATTGATGATTAATGATGCGATAGAGCAAATAAAAGCAAGACTAGATACAACATGGGGATACCAAGTTCGAAATAAGTCTTTTCTTCGGAAACGTAAATACATCAATGCTTTATCGCTGGGACGATAAATATCGTAACGATCAGGATCATTATCTAAGAGATTATATTTTAACAAGAAAGAATATTTAGGATTAGATCGAACGGTATCTTTTGAGATGCATCCATCGTTTCTAAGCTTTTTAAGAATATGGATTTGTTTAAACGAAAATTCTAAATCTTTAAATGATGTTGACATAATAATTTCTCCTTTGTGTTTTTAGAAGATTATAACACAAAAAATGAATAAAACAGATGGCTTAATCCTCTGTCCGATACACGTAACCCCGAAACCCTCCCTAAATTGGTTAAGTATTAAAAATAGCACTCAATCGGACGGAGACTTAAGCCATCTGAAGAAAGGCAGGTGATAAAGGTGTTCAGGGACAGGCTTAAAAAAGTAATGGCAGATCAAAACATCAATCAAGTAGAGTTGTCCAGAATCTGCGGTGTAAGTAGATCGACCGTCAGTAAGTGGATGTCTGGAGATTCGGAACCAACAAAAGCGAGACGAAATGAGATTGCAGAAGCATTTGATCTTCCAGAGAATTACTTCGAAGAGATAGTAATTCCTAAAAAGAAAATAGAGACGTTAACCCCGAAAGAAGTTGCGTATTTGATGGGAATGGGTGTTCCAACAATCGAAAAAGGACTGATTCAAGGGATTTTTCCATGGGGATATGCAATCCGGACAAGTGAAAATAAGCATAGATATTTCATAAATGCAAAAAAGTTTTTTGCAACTGAAATGATAAGTGTTTGAGAAAGGAGCATGAGATGAAAAGCGAAACAAAAGCCATGATCTGCACGGCAGCGGTGCTGATCGCAATGGGAATATTTAAGGAACTAGCAGCGTTGTGTTTGATCACAGCGATGATCTATGAGGAAGGAGTGAAGAAATTTGATAAATAAGAAAGAAAAAAGTGCCCACGGAGCGGCAACTCCAATGAGCACAGATATCAATAGTTTATCACCAGAAAAGTATAACACAGATCGGAAGAAAAGTGAAATCAGAAAATTAGCAGTTGAGATCTTTGATCTATCTTTGCAGCTACAAGAAATGACAGATGGAACTATAGACTGGATAGATTGGCGAGAACCAGGTGTTCCATGTGTACAAGCTGAATATCACGGAGGTACCGCAGTGCTAAGCGTTAGGATCTGGGAAAATGGTTTTAATGCAGAACAGCAACCTGATTACAGTACAATGCTGTTCCTGGATAATCAGCACTGTATGAACGAAGCAAAGTATCTGAAAGAAAAATTAATGGGATTATTAGAAGAAAGAAGAGGAAATGACAATGGGAAAGATGATTCTGATC
>ERZ837590.668-NODE-668-length-25028-cov-25.348456_pt1 | contig 25028 bp, 19 predicted proteins | sample MGYA00519573_ERZ837590 | MGnify/ENA primary metagenome ERZ837590 (study PRJEB31850, sample SAMEA3708820) | human gut metagenome | biome: human gut; feature: human-associated habitat; material: faeces | place: China | collected 2014 ... | reverse complement strand
AAGCAAGTACAGAAAGTTCTAAGGAAAAAGAATTGACTGATGATGCTTTCCAAGATAAGGTTCAAAGTGAATTTGAGCAAGTTTATCAACAAAAACGTTCAGGTAGTCCTGCATGGACTTTCTTCTTACATGCAGATGATAAGACTGGTGTAAATGCTACTGCGAAGAAGGACACTGAAAGCAAAGCCCTTTACCTTCAAGGTGAAACACCTAAGGCTCAAGACATTGTAGATGGACCTAAAGATGGTGCCAAAACTGAAGCTAATGCCAAGGCTCTCGCTCAAAAGATTTATGACGCCCTTAACAGAGATAGTAAGATGTCAGATCTTATCAAGTCAAAATATGCCCAAATTCAGGTAAGTTATAAGGGAGATAAGTGGGCTTTCAACGTCGATGTTTACAAGGAAAAAGAAAGTTCATCATCAAGCACTGAGAAATCTTCAGAATCTAAGGCTTCATCAAGTGATGATTCTCAAACAGAAACACGCATGAGTTCAAGTTCATCAAGTGTTGAACGTTCATCATCAAGTTCTTCAAGCCACACTGAAACAGACTCAGAGGCAACTTTCTCTGACCTAACTGGTGACGAATAGAGAGGGGCAAGACATGTCAAAGAGAAATATCATTATTAGTGTCGTTCTCGCCTGTCTCTTGGTTACGGGAGCTGGATTTGGTGCTTTCTATTACTGGGGAACACACCATTTAGATAGTGTTGTACCTGGTAAGGTTTACCAATACTCAAGTACTCTAAACGGTGAGGTCAATAATCGTGTCATGTATGTAGCCTTCCAAGAAGGTGGGAACAAGGCGCTTGTGAGTCAAGATCGTACGACAGTGGTTAATGCCGCTAAGAGTCAGACTGACTTTGACAAGGCCTATAATGACCAAACAGCTAAGTGGGAATACAGTGTGACAAAGACAACATTGACTCTTGGTAAAAAAGAGGACGATCAATTGTCACAATGGCAGTACAACAAGGTCTTTGCTTATGGTGACCACTTCACATCAAAAGACTTCTATTATCAGATTGCCAAAGGTGGTCAGGGTGAAGTCAAACAAAAAATGACCTTTAAAGAAATTAAATAAGTGTCTGAATATGACAAGATGCATTAGGTTTGGGACAAATTGTTCCAAACCTTTTTCTATCTTCAAAACACGAATAATCTTTACTTAAGTGGGGTCAAAAATTGAAAAGAAAGGGCAAAAACGGTATAATAAGACTGTTTGGGCAATTGCATTCTGATAAAAAACAGACGAGTAAGATTGCCCTAAGACAGTTGACTTAAAGCTTACTTTTGCAAGACTTAGGATTTCACTAGGAGTGGCTGATGCAGTAGTTTAGTTGTTAGACCTCTTAATTTACCTAAGTCTCTGACAAGAGAATGATATAAGAAAGAACGGACAGATGATTACCTCTATTGTTTTTGACGTTGACGATACTATTTATGACCAACAGGCACCTTATCGTATTGCCATGGAAAAATGTTTCCCTGACTTTGATATGAGTCACATGAATCAAGCCTACATTCGTTTCCGCCACTATTCTGATGTTGGTTTTCCACGTGTAATGGCCGGTGAGTGGACAACCGAATATTTCCGTTTTTGGCGCTGTAAAGAGACGCTTTTGGAGTTTGGCTACCGTGAAATTGATGAAGAAACGGGTAACCATTTCCAAGAGGTTTACGAGCATGAGTTGGAAAACATCACCATGCTTGATGAGATGCGCATGACCCTTGATTTCCTCAAGGAAAAAAATGTGCCTATGGGTATTATTACCAATGGACCAACAGAGCACCAACTTAAGAAAGTTAAGAAGTTGGGACTTTATGATTACGTTGATCCTAAGCGTGTCATCGTCAGTCAGGCGACAGGTTTCCAAAAACCTGAGAAGGAAATCTTCAACCTCGCAGCTGAGCAATTTGACATGAATCCATCGACGACGCTCTATGTTGGAGATTCTTATGACAATGATGTCATGGGGGCCTTCAATGGTGGTTGGCATTCTATGTGGTTTAACCACCGTGGACGTAGCCTTAAACCAGGTACTAAGCCAGTCTTTGACTTGGAAATTGATAGTTTTGAGCAACTCTTTGGAGCGGTGAAAGTTCTTTTCGACCTTCCAAATAATAAATATATCTTTGATATCAATGATAATGAAAATCCAGTCCTTCAACTAGGTATCAATAATGGTCTTATGATGGCGGCTGAACGTCTTCTTGAGAGCAATATGAGTATTGATAAAGTGGTTATCCTTCTTCGTTTGAATGCTAATCAGGAAAAAATCCTTCGTATGAAATATGGAAGATGATAGAGCGGCCCTGAGTGGTCGTTTTATTTATCAAAAAATGAAAATGAGAGAGGGAAGAGGTAATTGAAGTGAAGCTCTTAAAGTAATAGCTTTAAGGGATTTTTGACTGCTAAAAAGCGACCCTTGTTCAGGATCGCTTGTCTTATAAAGTCAGTCGCTGATTTAGCTGATCTTGTTTTGTTCATCCATATAGGACGTATCATTCCAACATTTAAGAGTGAAGTGCTCGAAATCATTGGTTTCGAGAATAGTGACAGAAGCATTGTCAAGACCGCCTGCCTTACGAAGAAGACCAGGTTCAAAACCAAGGAGTGTACGGATAGAAGCCGTTAAGTTAGCTCCGTGACCGACGATGAGGACATTTTTAGCATCACTATCTTTAAGTGTTTTAATAAATTCGGCCACACGTTTGGTTGTCTGGTAGACAGACTCAGCTTGGAAGTCATTAGCACGGAAGTTGGCTAGGTTATGACGGAAGGCATCCATTTCTTTTGGATAGATGGCCTGAACGAGTGCAATTTTTTGCCCTTCCAGTTTACCAAGTTGCCATTCACGCAGAGCTTTAGTGTAGGTAACTTTAGCTTTAGGCTTTTGAGACTCCATGATGAGTTCAGTGGTTTTTTTAGCACGTGGTAGGTCACTTGAGAAGATCAAGTCAAAATGTGTGTCACTGAGATAGTGACCTAACTCACGTACTTGTTCGATAGATTCTTTAAGCAAAGGCGAGTCTCCCTTGGCGCCTTGAAGTCGGCCTTCCAAGTTCCACTCGGTTTTACCGTGACGTACAAAATACAGTTTCATGATTACTCCTTAATATCAGCAAATTCAGCATTAACAAAATCAGCAAGATCTTGACTATTGATACGGATAGAACGCCCAATTTCCCCCGCTGAGACAATAAGGAAGCCAGCTTCTTGGGCAGATTGATCGATATAAATAGGGAAATTGTGCTTTTGGCGAATTCCCACTGGGTTGTTAGCTCCGTGAACATAGCCAGTTGTTTTTTGGAGATCCTTTTGTGGAATCATTTGAACCTTCTTGTTCCCTGAAATTTTAGCTAATTTCTTTTCAGACAGGTGTTCGGTGATAGGGACGATGCCGATGACTGGTCCTGTCTTATCTCCCTTAAGGGCGAGGGTTTTATAAATGCTCTCACGCACCACATCTTCTGGAAGCTCCCCTTCTAAACCATTGAAGGATAAGCTATCATGGTCAATATTAGCTTTATCAAGAATTTGGTCAACCAAGGTCTTCTTGACTTTGCCTTTCTTAGCCATTGTCATATCTCCTTTTAAAGTTATACATTTCTACCATCCATTATAACACATTCATCCGAGCACGCCTAAGCCAATTTGACAAGAAGAAAACCAGTGCCTTAGACACTGGTTTTTACTGACTACTAGATGAACTTGTCGAAGTAGTTTTCTTATTTTTAGTTGATTTCTTCTTAATCTTACCAAAGAGTTTTTCAAAGGTTTTACGCTTGTTTTTCTCAGGGTTGATTTGATTAAGATCTAGAATATTGTCGAAACCAGGAAGGCTTCCTTGTGACGTATACTGGTGTAAGTCATAGTCGATTTCAGTATTCGGCAACGCCTCATAATAACCGGAGTCAGTACCATAGGCTGGAATCCAAACGGCATCGAAGTTTTTGGTTGAAACTTCTTGCTCAAGCATGAAATAGGCACCAATATAGAGGCCAACATTCTCAGCTCCTAGACGTTTGAGCTCAGCGAGAAAGGCTTGGACACCTTGCTCCATGTTGGACATGGTTTCTTCTTCAACGTCGATCCAGTAATAAGTAGGTTTGTATGGAGAAGCATTTTTGTAGAAAATACGAGCTTCTTCCTTCATTTCTTTAACAGAAGTACCTTGGGCGTAGGAATAGACGGCAACTGGAACGTCACGTTTTTTGAGTTCTTTGATATGTGTTTTAAAAGATTTGTCAACCCCATTTGAGCTGGCGGCATTGCTATCCTTACTAATCTGTGATCCACCGAAGACGCGGACAATAGCACCAGAAATATGATTTGACAAGACATCGTAATCGATATCCTGAGGAAGTTGCCAACCCGAAAGGTCAATAATGGGATTGAGTATCAGCTCCTCATCGGAACTGTCAGATGTACTACTGGTTGTTGTTTTTGGTGTAGTAGCAGAAGGAATAGCCGATTTCACGCTCTCAAGATGCGCCTGCTGTTTGGACGTATTATGAATATTTGCAATAACTAATGCTAATCCTAAAAGAGCTAGAACCACGTAAACAACGATCGGTTTTATTCTTTTTCTCATTACTCCCATTCTACCTTAAATAACGCAAAAATGCAAAATAGTATGTTTATAAATTATGTGAGAGATATTAAAGTGACTGATTTGGTAAAAGCCTTGGGAGTGCTTACTTGGACGACTTTTATGAATAAGTTCATTCTGAGATAGTTATGAATTAAGTGAATTTTTCATTTATTAAAGAGAGATATTTAGATTAAGTGTCTGATTCCTCCCTGAAACTAGCACCACTAGTGGCATCAGACCAAGCTACAAGAGCTTGAGCAGAGCTATCCAGATAGGTCTTGAGAGGTTGTTTCAAATCATAAATGGTTTCCCAAAATCCAAGGACATTTCCTTCTTTGTCGAGAGCAGCCTGATAGGTCTGGATGAGGATTTGATCAAAACTGTCCGTGGGGATTTGATAACTCATTTCTTTGGTAGGAGAAGTCAAGACCCCCGACATAATCCAATCGGGAAGATTTTCAGGCTCGCGAGGAAAGAAGCTACCGTCAGCACCACCATTGTCATATAGAAAGTTTCCATTAGCATCATAGGCCGCTAGTTTATAGGGCAGATGGTTTAGTAATGTTTTTAAATCGTTCATATTTTCATGATAGCTTCTTTCATGCAAAATGGCAATGCATTGGATTGAGAAGCATACTATCGTAGGATAGTATCAGTTTGTCCAAGGATAATACTATCTCTTAAATCAATATAAAAGGTATAATAAGGGAAAATAATACTTGAGGTAATATCATGTCAAAACTTATTTTTTTAGATGTTGATGGGACATTGGTGGATTATCATAATCGCATTCCGGAATCAGCAGTAAAGGCTATTCGTCAGGCCCGTGAAAACGGCCATCTGGTCTATGTTTGTACTGGTCGTAGCAAGGCAGAAATGCAGCCAGAATTATGGGAGATTGGCTTAGATGGGATGATTGGTGGCAATGGCTCTTATGTGGAGCATCATGGCCAAGTCCTCATGCATCAGCTGATTTCCAAGGAAGACGCTACTAAGATTGTGGATTGGTTGACCGAACGTCATCTGGCCTTTTATCTGGAAAGCAATAATGGTCTCTTTGCTAGTCCTGATTTTCGTGAGCGAGCACTTGAGCCAATGAAGACTTACGCCATTCAAAAGGGGCAGTCAGAAGAGTCTGTCGCTGGTAAGAAAACAGAAGATTTTTTTCATGGTCTTAAGTTTGGTGGGGAACTCTACCGTGATGATTTAAACAAGGTCAGTTTCGTTTTGGAATCCTACCAGGACCACCTAGATTCAAAAGAAGCTTTTCCACAGCTTGAAGCCCATACTTGGGGAGGACGAGGTGAAACAGCCTTATTTGGTGACTTGGGTGTTAAGGATATTAACAAGGCCCATGCCATTGATGTCCTTTTGGAGCATTTGGGGGCTAAGCAATCGGACACTATTGCTTTTGGTGATGCCAAGATTGATATCCCTATGTTGGAATACTGTGAGATTGGTGTTGCCATGGGAAATGGTGGTCCAGAAATCTTGGCTATGGCAGACTTTGTAACAGACGATGTTGAAGCTGATGGCCTCTATAAGGCTTTTGATCAATTAGGTTTGTTGAAATAGAAAAAACTGAGTTCCTTTTGGAGCTCAGTTTGTATTTTATGCCGGTTTACGACCGATAAATTTTTTCAAGAGGAACAAGAGATAGCCAACAGCAATGTATCCAGCACTGATGACTAGGACATTTACCAAGACCTTGTTCCAACCAAATTTATTGACATTGATAAAGAAGTAGGCGAAGGGGCTATCTTTGGCACCTGGAATTGGGAGTTTTAGTACCAAGCCATTTAGAAGGGCAAAGGCAAAGTAAGACAGAGGGACCACGGACCAGTAAATTGGCTCACGTAGACGGTAGGCTTTCTTAGCATCGAAAATGAGGGTATCAAGCACCAATCCCCAAGGGACAATATAGTGGACCAAGAAGTTACGGAGGGTCCAGAATTTCTCAGGTTCTGTAATAGGGGCCAAGAGGATGTGATAGATGACTCCAGTGATGAGGATGGCCATGGTTACACCACCCTTGTAACGCAAGAGTTTGGTGTTAGTTGTCGCATCCCCTTTTTTGAAGTCATAGATGATAAAGAAAATCAAACTAGAGAAGACAAGGATATTGGACAAAACAGTGTAATAGAGCAACATACCCCAACCATCGTCATGGATTTGGATAGAGACTCCTACCAAACCACAGAGAGCTAGTAAGATACGGTAAAATCGTGAAATAGTCATAAGCTTCCTTTTCCTAATAAATAATTTCTCTTATCATATCACATTTTTCACTAACAAATTATTGAAAATTCTAGTAAAATCAAAGTAAGAAAGACTTTAAGGAGTAATGATGTCCAATTTAATCGATTATCTTGAAAAGGTTAAGGATTTGCCTTTCGACCAAGAGCCTCTTAATATTTTGGATAAGGTTTGTATTAATGAAATTGGCTACCTGACTTATGAAAAATGGCTCTCAGCAAGTGATTTGAAGGAAACCATCAATTTACATGACTATGCAGAGGGTAAGGACCTAAATCCCGATTACACCTTCATGGTGACTAAGGAACGGGTAGATCTGGCTGAAGCCATGGTCAGGTCTAGACGTTTCGCTGGACTTAATCTAAGTGACTACTGTAGTGTCTTGGACAAGGGAGTGGAAAAGCAGTTTGCGGCTATGATTTTCAGCTTGCCTGAATTGGACTACCAGCAGATTGTCTTTCGTGGGACAGATGATAGCGTTATTGGTTGGAAGGAGGATTTTCAACTGACCTACAGTCGGGAAATTCCTGCGCATCGCTCAGCTATGGCCTTTCTGGAGAAGCACTTGCCAAACCTCAGTGGTCACATCGCTGTTTCTGGTCATTCCAAGGGTGGCAATCTTGCCCTCTATTCGGCTGTTCAGAGTTCGACTGTCTTGCGTGAGCAAATAGCAGAGCTCTTGCTTCTTGATTCTCCGGGCTTGATGAAATCACTCTTAGAGAAGCCTTCTTACCAAGAATTGAAAGCCAAGATGACGGTTGTCAGACCTCAAGAATCCGTTGTGGGAGTCATGCTCTACTGGGACAAGGTCGCAAAGCTCGTAGCAGCAGATGGCATAGGCATCGCTCAACACAATGTTTTGCTTTGGCAGGTTGATTTGGAAACAAATGATTTTGTTTATGAAGACCAGCCGACAGACCTAAGTCAACGCTTGAAAGAAACCTTCCAAGAGTGGATTGAGACCTTGCCCAATCAAGAACTCAAGCAAGTTTGCGATTTGGTTTTTGATACCATTCTTGATTCTGGAATTGAAAGTCTGGATGATATTGGTATCAAAACCCTTCCTAAGCTAGCTCAACTCTTGCAAGAATTCGGCAATCTCTCGGACCAACAAAAGAAGGTCTTGCAAGACGGTTTCAACCAGTTACTCTGGATATTTTGGAAGTCAGGAAATAAAAAATCTACCCTGCCCAAGCTTGAATTTCCTGATTTTATCAAGAAGTTGAGTGAATTGACAAATAACGATTAGGGGCAGCTGAACTATAGGAGTGGAGGATATCATGCCTAAAAACGTACTTATTACAGGAGCAACATCAGGAATTGGCGAAGCAACGGCGCGTGCCTTTGCTAAAGAGGGAGAAAATCTCATCCTAACAGGTCGCCGTGTGGAGCGTCTTCAAGCCTTGAAAGAGGAACTCCAAGCAACCTATCCAGACCAAAAAGTTTGGACTTTTGCACTGGATGTTACCGATATGGACATGGTCAAGGATGTTTGCCAAGCTATTCTCAAAAGTGTGGGGCAAGTCCATGTTTTAGTCAATAATGCAGGCCTGGCACTAGGCCTAACAGCTTACCAGGACTATGAAGAGTGGGACATGCTGACCATGCTCGACACCAATGTCAAGGGCTTGATGATGGTGACACGTCAGATTTTGCCAAGTATGGTAGCTGCGAATGAAGGCCATATCATCAATATGGGCTCTACAGCAGGCATCTATGCTTATGCGGGCGCCGCTGTTTATTCAGCTACTAAAGCTGCAGTGAAGACCTTTAGCGACGGCCTTCGTATTGATACCATCGCCTCAGATATCAAGGTGACAACCATTCAGCCAGGTATTGTTGAGACGGACTTTTCTCAAGTTCGCTTTCACGGCGACAAGGACAAGGCAGCCAAGGTCTATCAAGGTTTGGAAGCCCTCCAAGCCCAAGATATTGCGGAGGCGGTTCTCTATGTCACCAAGCAACCAAGACGTGTCCAAATTTCAGATATGACCATCATGGCTAACCAACAAGCCACAGGGTTTACGATTCATAGGGGGAGTAAATAGCTAATAAAAACATGGCACCAAGCTGTGTTTTTTTATTCGAATTTTCCAAAAACTATGAAAGAAACCGTGAAAATGCTATAATGTAAGGGATTACGACAGGACGGAGAGGTGAAACAATGGTTTCTAGAAGAGAGTTTTCAGAATTAACTAGGGTTCAGATTCCAGCAGCCTTACACTTAATGCGTTTGGGATATACATATCTTCCTCATAATGGTAAGGAGATTATGGGGAGAGACCCCGAAACAAATATTTTAATTTCAATCTTTAGAGAGCAATTTTTAAAGTTCAACAATTATGCAACTGATTTGGATGTTGAAAGAGAACTTAATAATATCAAGATTGAATTAGATCAAAATGATTTAGGACGTTCTTTTTATAAACGTATAGTAAGTAATAGTGGTCCAACTTATATTGACTGGGAAAACCCTAAGAATAATACATTTCACCTTGCTTTAGAGGTAACCTGTCAAAATGGAGGAGACGAGTTTAGACCTGATATTGTCATTTTTATAAATGGCTTGCCACTTTCATATATTGAAGTGAAACAACCTAATGCCATTCGTGATGGTAAGACTGCTATTCAATCTGAGCAATCACGAACAGCTGTTAGATTTGAGAATAGGAGATTTCGTCGTTTCAATAATATTACCCAATTGCTTTCATTCTCAGATAATTTACCTTATATCAGTGGTCAAGGTCAACAAAAGCAAGGGTCCTTTTACTGTTCAAATGCATTCTCAAAAACTAAATTCAATGCATTTAAGGAAGAAAGAGAAGAGGAACTAATTTATTCTATACGTTCATTAGGTGAAGAGGAGATTGACACAGTATTAAAAGATGTTAATCGATTTGCCTTGAAATCTCAGCCAGAATTTAAGACAAATCAAGATCCAAGTACACCTTGTAATACATTTATCTCATCACTCTATCAAAAGGAAAGACTATTGTTTTTGCTTCGCTATGGATTAGCTTATGTAGAAGAACACTCGAAAGATGGCACTATTCAACTGCAAAAACATGTGATGCGTTATCCACAGTTTTTTGCAACAAAAGCAATTGAGGATGCAATTGGAAAAGGAGTGAAGAAAGGTGTCATCTGGCATACACAAGGATCTGGAAAAACTGCCTTGTCTTATTTTAATATCAGGTACCTTACAAATTATTTCTCAAAACAGGAAATTGTTCCTCAGTTTTATTTTGTAGTTGACCGCTTAGATCTTGCAGACCAAGCTACGCGAGAGTTTACGAAACGTGGCTTGAAAGTAAAAAGGATTAACCGTCCACAAGAATTGAATGAAAAACATGATGCTTATCAAGTTGCTGTCGTTAATATTCAAAAATTTAAGGATAATTCAGATTTAACAGATCATTCAGGCTATGATTTAAATCGTCAAAATATCTATTTTATTGATGAAGCTCACCGTTCATATAATGAGAAAGGCTCCTATCTCCCAAATCTATACAATGCAGATAAAAATGCTATTAAGATTGCACTGACTGGAACACCACTGATAACATATAAAAAAGATGGTAAAACCAAGGAAAGTCATGCAACGACTCGTGATATTTTTGGTGATTATATTCATAAATACTACTACAATCAATCGATTGATGATGGTTTTACACTTCGTCTGATGCGTGAAGATATTGAAACCTCTTATAAAGAGACTCTTCAAACCATTAATGAAGAAATCTTGCGTGGGGATCTTGCAAAAGATGATATATTTGCTCATCCGCGTTATGTCTCACCAATGTTGGATTTCATTCTGGAAGATTTCAATAGAGCACGTGATGTTGTCTTCGATGATGATTCCATCGGTGGAATGATCGTTTGTGATTCATCTAAGCAAGCTCGTGAGATTGAAAAGCAATTAGAAGAACGCAGAAGTCGTGGGGAGACAAATATCACATCAGCTTTAATCCTTCATGATGAAGGTGACAAAGAATACAAGAAAGATCGTGTAGAAAGCTATAAAGAAGGTAAAATTGATCTTGTTATTGTATATTCGATGTTACTAACAGGATTTGATGCACCCAGGTTGAAAAGATTGTACTTAGGTCGCAAAATTAAGGCTCATAACTTACTTCAAACATTGACACGTGTTAATCGTCCATATAAGGATTATCAATTTGGATATGTGATTGACTTTGCGGATATTTCGAAAGAATTTGATAAGACCAATCGCGCTTATTTGGAGGAGCTCAATCAGGAGTATGATCTAAAAAACACAGGAGAAGATGCTGAAAATGTTTTTGGTTCTCTCTTTGTTTCAGCAGATGAAATTAGTAAACAGCTTGAAAAATCAGAGACAATTTTGATGAATTATCCAACTGAGAATCTAGAGTTCTTCTCTCAAACCATCGACGAAGTGAGGGATAGACATCAACTGATTGAGTTACGAAAAGCTCTAGAAGCGATGAAACAATTTTATAATGTTGCTCGACTTTTAGGACATCGTGAACTTCTAAATAAAATTGACATTAACCAAGTATCGACTTTGTTGAACGTGATTTCAAGACGTTTACTTAACCTCTCACTTATGGAAAAACCTGATGAATTTTCAAGTCGAACCTTGCTTAATCTAGCAATGTCTGATACGACATTTAGTTTCGTTAAAATCGCAGAAGAGGAGTTACGACTAGCAGCGAATGATCTCTACGAGCTTCGCAAACGAGTGGCAGGTGGGATTAACGGTCGTCCAGATGAAAAAGACCCTGAATGGGTAAATCTCTATGAGGAATTCCGTAGAATCATGAAGAAACATATGATTTATGAGCAGGAAGGCCTCACAATGGAGAATATTAAAGAAACTCAGACTGAGTATCAAAATCTGTTTGACGCATTTGAAGATTATAAGAGCCGAATGCGACGACTAGCTATGAATTTCAATGGCGATGAAATGGCAGCTCGTTCTTTCAAGCATGTTACCAACTCAACCGTAGTAAGTGAATTTCCAGTTATCTTCCATGTGATTAAAGGCTCAAAAGCCAATTTAGATTATCAAATTGGTCTAAATCAAGGTGTCCTTGATAACAATGACTTTTTGAAACGAATGATTCGTGAACAGGCACGCAAAGAAATGAAAAATACAGAGTCAGCAGGAAATGAAAAGTTGACAAAACAAGACTTCAACAATCTTGTTGAATCTTTATTTGAAGAATACGAACAGGAATATCAAAACTAATGAATGAACAATATAAGGTCCAAGTCCAAAACTTGGTAGATGATTTGAAAGCAGTCTTTACCCATGCTGGTCTAGGGGGTGAAGCAGGAGAGTACAAGCTCCTTACCCAATCTTTCTTGTACAAATTTTTAAATGACAAGTTTCTCTATAAAGCACAAGACGTTGATTCGGAGAACATTTATGAGCATCTAGTATCTATGAGTGAAGAAGACTATGATTGGCTCCTAGAGGATATCGGAACGTCAACAGCTTGGATGAAGCCAAATCAATTCATCGAAACGCTCCATCGCAAGCAAAATGAATCTGACTTTTATGAGACGTTTGAAAACACCCTCAACCAAATTGCCATTGACAATAACGATATCTTCTCTGTCCATACAGATGGAAATACAGCCATTCGTCTTTTTGATGAGCGCTTAATCACAGATACTGTCACAGATTCAAGTAAGCGAAATGAAGTGGCTATGGCGATTATCAATCTGTTGGCTAAGGTGAAATTTAATCAAGTTATCTTTTCCCAAGGCTTCGACTTTTTCTCTACTCTCTTTGAGTACATGATTAAGGACTACAACAAAGACGGTGGTGGTAAGTATGCCGAGTACTACACACCTCACTCTGTCGCTAAGATTATAGCGGAGATCCTAGTAGGTAATGACAAACCTCAAAATGTGCGTATCTATGACCCGTCTGCGGGTTCAGGGACTTTACTTATGAACCTTGCAAGTCGAATTGGTGTGGATAAGGCAACAGTATATAGTCAGGATATCTCACAAAAATCCTCCAATCTGCTTCGTCTCAATCTAATTTTGAACGGACTCCAACACTCTATTCATAATATCGTTGAAGGCAATACCATTTTACGTAATCGTCATCCTGAAAAGATGGACTATATTGTCTCCAATCCTCCGTTCAAACTGGACTTTTCAAAATGGCGGGACCAAGTAGAGACCTTGCCAGAAGCTAGTGAGCGTTTCTTTGCAGGTGTGCCTAAAACTCCAGCAAAATCTAAGGACAAGATGGCTATCTATGAGCTCTTTATCCAGCATATTATTTATTCCTTGAAGTCAGATGGTCAAGCAGCCGTTGTCTTGCCGACAGGTTTTATCACTGCTCAATCAGGAATTGATAAGAAAATCCGTAAACACTTGGTAGACAATCAAATGCTGGCTGGTGTTGTTTCCATGCCGTCCAATATCTTTGCGACGACAGGTACCAACGTCTCCATCCTCTTTATCGATAAGAAAAACAAGGGTGATGTCGTCCTTATCGATGCCTCAAACCTTGGAACCAAGGTCAAGGAAGGCAAGAACCAAAAGACTGTGCTGTCTCCTGAGGAAGAGCAGAAGATCGTCGAGACCTTTATCAAGAAAGAAGCCGTCGAGGACTTTTCTGTCACCGTCTCTTATGAGGATATCAAGGAGAAGAACTACTCTCTCAGCGCAGGCCAATACTTTGACATCAAGATTGACTATGTAGATATCACAGCAGAAGAGTTTGAAGCTAAGATGACCGCCTTTCAAGACAAACTCTCAGACCTCTTCCAGCAATCGCATGCACTGGAGCAGGAGATAGAGAAGCAGATGAAGGGGATTAAGTATGAGTGAGATTGCGTGGGAAATAACAAGTTTGTCTGAACTTGGTACATTTAGTAGAGGTAAATCGAAACATAGACCTAGGAATGACGTAAAACTCTTTGAAGGTGGCAAATACCCTTTAGTACAAACAGGTGATGTTAAAGCTGCAAATCTCTATATAACTAAAAATGATTCGTATTACAATGATTTTGGGTTAAAACAAAGTAAGTTATGGCCAGCTGGTACACTCTGTATCACTATAGCGGCTAATATTGCTGAAACAGCAATTTTATCATATCCAATGTGTTTCCCAGATAGTATTGTGGGATTTAATGCAAATCCTGAAAAAAGTAGTGAATTATTTGTTTACTATTTCTTTGAATACATTAAAAAAGAAATTCAAAAATCTGCCAGTGGGAGCATCCAGGATAATATAAATATTGATTATTTATCAAAAATGAGAATCAAAGTTCCTGAAAAGAAATATCAGGATAAGATAGTTGAACTATTATCTTCAATTGATAAAAAGATTCTTTTAAACAACCAAATCAACCAAGAGTTGGAAGCCATGGCTAAGACCCTCTATGACTACTGGTTTGTGCAGTTTGATTTCCCAGACCAGAATGGCAAACCCTACAAATCATCAGGCGGAAAGATGGTCTATAACCTAGAACTCAAACGCGAAATCCCAGAAGGGTGGGGAGTGGCAAGATTAGATCAGCTACAAATTGCTACAGGCAAAAGAGATGCGAATTTTGGAACAGAGAATGGGAAATACGATTTTTGGACAACTGCAAATAGTCCAATAAAAGCTGATGAATTTTCATTCGAAGGTAGAGCAATTTTAATTGCTGGAAATGGAAACTTTTATGTGAATTTTACTGATGGAAAATTCGAAGCCTATCAACGTACCTATGTTATTCAATCTGAAGATGAAAAAATGCTAATTTTTATGTATATGGCATGCTTGCAGTCAGCGGAAAAGCTTCGTAAGGCTTCTAATGGATCAATTATCAAATATATTACTATTGGTGATGTCAATAATATATCATCACCATATAATCATAATGTAGTGGATGAATTTGTAAAAATTTACCGTCCATTAATAGACCAAATATCAAAAAATAAAAAACAAAACCAAGAACTCAACCAACTGCGCGACTGGCTCTTGCCAATGCTGATGAATGGACAGGTGAAGGTATAAAATTGGATATGAAATATTATTAGATAGGATAACTAATGAAATTAAAAACATTATCAATAAAAAATTTTAGAAATTTCGAAGATATTTCTATTACTCTCTCAAATAAAAATGTTGTATTTGGAATGAATGATGTTGGAAAGACTAATTTCTTATATGCTTTACGATTTTTATTCGAACGTAAAATCAGAAACAAAGGTTTTCTAGAAAGTGATTTTTTTCAAAAAGATACAACTCAGGTTATTGAAATTTGTTTAGAGATTGATATTAGTGATCACGAGACTGATTTTGACTCACAAAATATTATTTCAAAAATTGGTAAAGAGAGAGATAGTGGGAACTTAAATTCTGTTTTTATAAAAGTAATCGCTAATTTTGATGAAAATGAATTTTTTGGAATTCCCAAATTATTTTGGGGAAATCAAGAAGAAGAATTACAAAAGATTCCAGGTGAGGGGACTTTCTGTGATCTTGATAGATTATTTCATGTAGTATATGTTGATCCTTTGATTGATTTAGATAAAATATTTTCTTTAAATAAGAGAAAGATCTTTAGTAAACAAAAAACTCAATCGGATGGAGAATTATTGGAAGATATAAATGTATTAGCTGAACAAATTAATTCTAAGATTTCAACAATGGAGAGCGTTACGAAATTTCAAGAAATATTGACAAATGAATATCATAACTTAAAAAATGAGGATATTTCTGTAGTATTACGTTCAGAAATGGTAATAAATGGAGTATTTAATGATTTACAGCCATACATCACTAAAAATACGGATGTAACGAAAAAGTTATATCCAACATCCGGTGATGGACGTAAGAAAATATTAGCATATTCACTACTAAACCATATAACTGAGGAGTTTAACACTAACAGAACTATTCCAATATTTTTAATCGAAGAGCCAGAAAACAGTCTGCACCGATCAATGCAAATTGCTCTATCGAAACAATTGTTTAATCAGGAAATTTATAGATATTTTGTAATGTCTACTCATTCTTCAGAAATGTTATATGAAATGGATAAAGCAACATTAATCCGATTATGTAATGAGGATAGAACAATTGCTAAGTCATTTTTATATAAAGTTAGTGAGGAATTTTCAAAAATAAAACGTGAACTAAATGAGTCATTGACTACTGCTTTATTTGCTGATAGGGTTTTATTAATTGAAGGTCCATCTGAAAAGGTATTATTTGAAAAAATTCTTCAAGAAATTCAACCGAATTATGAATTAGAAGGTGGATATATTTTACAGGTTGATGGAATAAAATTTAAACCATATTATAAAACCTTGATTAATCTGGGTATTATTTGTATTATTAAAACTGATAATGATTTGAAAGAAACGACGAAGAATAGTAGTAAGCAATTTGAATACATTGGTTATAATAGATGTGTAGGCTTGCTTGATGGGAATGAATGGAAAAAATGGGAAGATGAAAACGCTTATATAGCGATTGATTACAGTTCTAGTGACAGAGAGGATAAAATTAAAGAGTGGAAGAAAAGTAATTTTAATCAAATTCAAAAAATTCAACAACTTAGAAATAAAAATATTTATTTATCAAAAGTTGATTTAGAGAATGATTTAAATGAGGCCATTCCAAAAACTTTGGAGTTATGGCGCAACCCTAATCATGATGCTGTACCTTATCTCCAAAAGCAAAAATTAATGCGAATGATTAAACTTTGTGATTTTTTAAAAGAAGAAGATTGTCAGAAAATATATAATCATAGTCTTTTTGAGTGTTTGAAGAAACTAACAGGAGATTTCTAATGGAGATTAGTGATCAGAAAATTAGGAATGATATTCTAAATTACAATGGTAGCCTTGTTGTTAGAGCTAGCGCTGGTTCTGGAAAAACTACTATTATGGTAGAAAAAATTAAAAAAGTATTAGATGAAATTAAGGATCATAAGACGGTAGTGGCAACGACTTTCACTAGAAAAGCTACTCAGGAAATTCGAAAGAAATATAGAGAACTAGGAGGAGAAAAAACATTTTTAGTAACAACAAACGATAGTTTTGTTGAGCAAGAAATTATTAGGCCTTTTATTAATGATGCACATAGAACACAAGAAGTTAAATGGGACGAAGTAGATCTGAGCGGATTGAACATATCTGATTATAATTTTAACTCATTAGATTTATCGGATTTTAGTAATTCATATGATAGAAAAGATTCAAAGGCAACATATGGTTTACTCCTAAAAGAACTAATAGATAATCACATATTAGCAAAATATTTTGATAATAAAAATAATTTCAAGTTTGAATTAGCATTATTTATTCTAAAAAATAGTAAGGCGTGTAAAGAATATTTAAAGTATAAGTATAAAATGATTTTTATTGATGAGTATCAGGATTCAGATGGTACGATGCATGAACTATTTATGTATTTAAACAGTGAATTAGGAATTGATATTTTTATTGTAGGAGATGTAAAACAGGCTATATATTTATGGCGAGGTGCAAAAGAGGATATTTTTGATAAAATACCGACGAATATTGAGCAAAAAGAATTGTGGCATAATTTTAGATCTCACTTTGAAATTGTTAATTATGCTGCTGTGATACATGAACCTAAAGCAATATATTATATATCAGGGCAGTCAAGCGGTCGAGTGAAGATTGTTGATTTAGAAATACGCAGATTAGGAGAATTATTGAATTCGTCATTAGTAGACTTAAATAGGGAAATTACGATTATTATCAGAACAAATCAAGAAGCTCAAGAATTAAAAGATGAACTTCTAGATAATTATGATTTGAATTTTGAATTTATTCCAAGTACACCATTGGATCAGAATCAGAGTGAAAATACATTTATTTTGAGATTGATAGCTAAAAAATTTTATGATAGAAATTTTTCAATGTTTGATTTCGCTGAAGAATGTGGATTAGAAATAAGAAAAAGCAAAATAGAGGAACTCAATAGGACATTTAATGAGCTAATAAATTTATTTAATCTTTCTATGAATGAAGAATTTAACTTAGATCTATTTACTAAAATTATTCAAGATGTTAGTATTCAAATAGAAATATCATTTTCTGAAAGTGAGCTTATGTGGTTAAAGGAAACACTATCAAATCACACTTTTCGTGATGCATTTGTGCCTTCGAAAAATAAACATAAGATTATGACAATTTTTTCTGCCAAAGGTTTAGAGTTTGAACAAGTTATCGGATTTGGGAAAGATTATAATTTAAAAGTTACGAATCAAAGAAACAATCATTATGTTCTAGTGACAAGGGCAAAAGACAAGTTAATTTTAATTAATGGAATTAATGGAATTAATGGAATTAATGGGATGAATTATTTAGAGCAAGTTGATGAAAAGATAAGTAAAAATAGTAAATCGACTTCAGATTTCTTTTATCAGCATAGTTATTTTTAATAATGCCTATACAACTAAGGTTCTGAATTATCAAGGAGGTTTAATAATTCTGAATTATAGAAATTTGTAATGTATCCTATTTTAAAAGCGGTTTCCAATGTCTCTGACGATTACTGGATTGAGAAGTTTAGGATATTATTTATAAAATACAAATCCCTATAACTAATGTATAGGTTTTCTCAATACTGATGAATGGACAGGTGAAGGCGGAGTAGAAGAAACTATCAATAGGAGGTTTTATGGAAGAGAAAGAGATTTTAAAACTTCTCAGAGTAAGAAAAAAACATTTAAATAAAAAAGTTTCTGAAGAGAAATTAAAAATTAGATACTGTAGAAACGTCTCTTCAACAAAAAATGAATTAAACTATTTTGTTGTAAATAATAATATCGCAGAGATTAGTTTTCCAAGAGAAAGGGAAGAAGATACAGGATATATTTTAGAACACTCAATAGATTATAAAAAAAGACCGATTGGGGCAAGATATTTTATCAAACAAGGTGATGGAGATTATCAGAGAAGTGACAGTGTTACTCCTTCATATTGGAATAGATTAAAAAAAACTACTGATTATGATAAAATTTTTCGTAGGGGGCATCTTATAGCCTCAACATTTGGTGGAGATAAGAAAATGTCTGATACTAGTAATCGAGGGAAATTGTCTCAGTTTATTCAGACAAAGTGGAGTAATGAAAATGATAATGGGAGAAATCCATACTGTCAATGGCATTTTGAAGATATAATCAAAGAAACTGTAACGAATTGTTCAGTATGTATGGATTCTCGTCCCATTTATCGAAACAATGTTGATGTAATTCCGATTGGAGTTCACTTGCAAGCAGTGACGAAAGAAAAATCTTTATTCAACGTCTTCCTTCCGAATATCGATCCTAATATTGTAATTGATTATAAAAAATGTACTTTTAAACCGAAAAAGTAATTATTTTAAGTAAAAGCCGGCCAAATCACCTTTTGGCTGGTTTTTATATCATGTAAAGAAATTTATGAAGCTTATCTATACAAATAAAACTGTTGAGAAACAATGCACAGTGCACAGAGCTAAGGCGAGCGAAAAAGGATTTTTCAGATAAGGTTGCTGTAAAGTTGCACAAGTTAATCACCTTGTTAGAATCTGCAGATACCTTGGCCAGTGTGACAGCTTTTTCTAAATATCACTTTCACCAACTCAAGGGAAAGAGACAGGGACAGTTTGCTTTGGATATAGATGGTCGGAAAAGTTCATATCGTTTGATTGTAGGATTTCGTGAGGAGGATTTAGAAAAGGTATTTCCTAGTCCTGTTGAAATCGAAATCTTAAAAATTGAGGAGGTTAGCAATCATTATGAGTAAAAAAGTGGTTGAGTACAAAGACTTGGTTGCTTTTCATCCAGGTCAGTATATTGAAGACTTAATTGAGGACTATAACGTAACTCAGAAAGAATTTGCAGAGCTCTTGGGAGTTTCTGCCAAGACTATAAGCAAGCTAGTTAATGCTGAGGAGTCTATTAGTAAGGAGACAGCTCATAAGTTAGCCAAGCTAAGTGGTGTTTCTATGCAGACTTGGCTCAACCTTCAAAATGTTTATGATGTGAAAGTGGCTGAAATTATTGAACAAAAAGAGTTTGATCAAGGCCGCGAGAAGGAAATCTGCGAGATGATTGACTTCAAGTATTTTAAGAAAAAAGGCTACGTTCCAGAGAAGCGTTATAGAATCGGTGAAAAGATTACAGAGCTTCGGAAGATTCTAGAAGTATCGAGTTTAGAATATCTCGTGACTTTTAACCATTTAGTGAGTTATCGTAATACACGTGACTTTACCGAAAAGAGTATTGTTAATTCCAATATTATGTTAGAGTTAGCATCTAAAAAAGCTCGTAATAAAACAACCACGAAGCTTAATCGTAGAAAGTTAGAGAGAAGCTTACCAACATTGAGGGAACTGACGAGACAAAATCCAAAGGATTTTGCTCAAGAGTTGACTGATATCTTGCTAGAGTGTGGAGTTGTCCTAGTGGGCCTTCCTGCTTTAGCAAATGCCAATTTAAATGGTGCAACAAAGAAATTTGGAAACGGTAGTGTCTTGTTGTTATTAACAGATCGTAATAAAGCATCAGATATTTTTTGGTTTTCACTTTTCCATGAGATTGGTCATATTCTTCAGAATGACTTTTCGTCTGATGATGGAGATAGTGACTCTTATAGACGTTCTGAGGAACTAGCAGACCAGTTTGCGAAAGATTTACTAATTGCCCCTCAAGACTATCAAAGATTCATAGATGAAGGTTGCTTTGATAAACAAGCGATTAAGAACTTTTCTGATGAGATAGGCATTCATCCTAGTATTGTTTTAGGTCGACTTCAGAACGATGAGTATTTGGGTTATGATCAATTTAGAGACTTGAAAGTGAACTATTATTTGGTTTCTTAATGGATCTTATAGTGTAATCAAAAGCTTTTTCCGAATAATAGAAGTAGAGTGGCCAACCCTCTATTTTTTCTTAAGGAGAGGTAGATGGAAAAAAGACACAAGCATGTCTCACCGACCTTGGATATCATGGCGAAGAAGATTTTTAGCCTGCCTGAGGTGACGGTTGCTTTCATTCGAGATATTTTGGATTTGGATGTTGTGGATGCTCAGATTTTGGAGGGGACACAGCTTCATAAAAAAGACTTTGATGAGGATGAGCTCTTTTCAACCTCGGTGGATGTTCGGGCTAAGTTAAATGATGGTACTGAGGTTATCATTGAGATTCAGGTGCGTAAGCAGCATTATTTTCTCAATCGTTTTCATTATTATTTGGCTAACCAGCTGGTGGAAATGTACAACAATTACGCCAACAAGGGCAGACGCATAAGATGTATGAGCAGATGGAGCCGGTCTATGGTATTGCTATCTTGGAGAAGACCTTGTTGCCAGATGAGGAGTCCCCGATTAATACTTATTGGATGGCCAATAGTCGGACGGGCAAGCCTTTGAATTCTTACTATAAGAACGGTAAACGTCAGAACCTTCTTCAGATTGCCTTTTTAGAGTTGGATAAGTATAATAAAGATAAACACATTACGGATGAAGGGCGGCAGTGGCTAGAGTTTTTTGGAAATCTCCCATTTTCTAAGGAACCTAGTCAAGCGGTCACGCATGCCGATTCATTACTGGATTCATCCAGCTGGACACAGGAGGAAAAGGCGATGATTGATGAACGCATACGTATTAAAGAAAATTATGACATGACTATGGAAACAGCTATCGATGAAGCACGTGAAGAAGGGTTAGAGCAAGGGTTGGAACGAGGCCGTCATGAGGGACAACTAGAACTGATTCGTAAGATGCTGTCAAAAGGTCTGTCGTTAGAAGTAGTATCGGATGTTACTGGTTTATCGGTTGAAGAATTAGAGACATTGTTATCGTAAGAATCAGTTAGGAATAAACATTTATTTGAAAAGTCAGAGTCAGTTTTTGTCTCTTTTTTTATTTTTGGGTATTTAACATTTGTAATACTTAAACATTCGGAAAATAATACTTTGAATCGTAAAATTAAAAAAGACTATCAAACGTTTGACATAAATCTGAGAAAACAGATTTAATACAATTTGATTGTTTTAGCCGATAAATCTTGCTAAATAAGCCTTTATGGAAATTTAGAGTTTTCTCTTTCTTACACGTGAAAGAAATTACCTTTTTGTGCGACATTTTTAGACTATAATTTAGAAATGAATAACTGAACTTTCTAATATGACAATTTTGTTAAGGCCTTGTTAAACTGGATTACTTAGTCTTTTATTTTGTTTTTTCATCCCTTATAATTTACTTTGGTTTGTTTTTGATAAGAAAAACAACAGCATCATTAAATAAATCTAATATTTAAGAGTCTCTGTTTTTAGCTCAAGAATAGATTGAAACTAAAATGGAGAGATTGTGAAAAAAAGGATCAGGAGAATTAACTTGTTTAGAGAAAGTAAAACGAAACCAAAGTACAGCATCCGTAAATATTCCATTGGGGCAGCATCAGCCTTGATTGGCTTCATGGCCCTTGCCAATGGGCAAGCAGTTCAGGCTGACGAGGTACAATCGATTAGTGACTTGACTGATGCTTCAAATCAGGCGCAGACACCTCAAACAACTTCAACAGCACAATTAGCGACTTCCGAACCAGTATCAGTTGAGACAGTGCAAACTTTTCAACCTGCCAATATTATGCCGTCTCAACCTCAGGTAACGACTGTTCAAGCAGCTGAGCAGACTCCGACCATCGATCAAGTGGTTGAGACAGGTACCTCTCAAAATCAAGGAACGTCAGCAAATGTCTTAACTAATGCGACTGATGATCAAACTCAAGGCAAGGAGTATAGCACAGATACCTACGGTGCCAAAATGCCTTACACGACTCATGAAGCAGAAAATGCGACTGTTGAAAATGGCGCTACAATCCAACAGTCAACGGATATGGAATCTACGGCTGTGGAAGCGACGAACCAAACTTTTGTCGAGCTTCCTAAAAAAGATGCAGCAGTTACTTTCAATGTCACCGAGCCAGCCAATGCTTTGAATGTGCGTTATACAATACCTGATGGTGCATCAGGTCAGTTGGATGTCCAGGTTAATGGATCAAGCGTTGGTAATCTTGATTTGTCATCTCATTCAGCATGGCAGTACCTTAAAGGTGACCATGAGTATGATCAAGCCATTGACGGATCAAGTGCACGTTTCCGTTTTGATGAGACACGTCTCCTCCTCAAGGACATCCACTTGAAATCTGGTGATAAGATTTCTCTGGTTAAGAAGAAAGATGACAATATCCCTTATGGTATTGATTTTATTGAGCTAGAACAGGCTCCAGCGCCAGTTGCTCAAAGTGAAAATAGTATCAGTATCGTGGATAAGGGTGCATCTGCTAATGATGATAGTGACGACACAGCTGCCCTACTTGCGGCTGTTGAAGAAGCTAAAGCCAGTGGAAAGTCTGTCTATATTCCAGAGGGACGTTTCAATTTTGACAAACAAGTTAATATCGAAGCGGATAATCTAAAAATTTCAGGTGCTGGGGTCTGGCATACACAACTCCACTTCACAAGTGACAAACGCTATGGTGGTGGCATTGTCTTTGGTCATAACAGTAATGGTATTGAGTTGAGCAATCTTTATATGGATTCCAACTTGACCTCTCGTTATAACGAGGACGCACAGTACAAGGCTATTTCCGGAACACTTGGCAAGGATTCTAAAATTCACGATATCTGGGTTCAGCATTTTGAAGTTGGTATGTGGATTGGCGACTATGACCAAACGGGAAATATGAAGTATACAGATGGTCTAGTCGTTGAAAATGCTCGTATCCGTAATAACTTAGCTGATGGTATTAACTTTGCTCAAGGAACCAAAAATTCAACGGTAAAAAACTCTAATATCCGTGGGAATGGTGATGACGGTTTGGCTATCTGGTCAAGTATTTCAGATGGGACAAATGCCGCAGCCGAGGAAAATAATAAATTCCTCAACAACACTATTGAATCAGGCTGGCGTGCGGCTGGTATCGGTATTTTTGGTGGTAAGGGTCATGAAATCTCAGGAAACCTCATCAAGGACGTCTTTGCTGGAGCAGGTATCCGTGTAAACACAGTCTTTGCAGGCCACAATTTTGACCTCAATGATTCTGGAATTAAGATTCATGACAATACTATTCTCCGTTCAGGGACAACTAATGACCTCTATAACCTTCATCGCGGTGCGATTGATTTCCAACAAGTTCGTGGGACAATCAAAAATGTCGATGTCTACGATAATAAGCTATTGAATACCTTGGCTGACCCAGTGATTACCAAGAACTTTGAGATGGGTGACAACGGTAATGGACAGATTCGTTTATCTAATAATACGATTGACAACAAGGCAACGATTGTTGGAGCTGTTTCTCCAACAAAACCTGAACCAAAACCTGTCAATAATCCAGTCTCCGAGACTTCAGCATCCGAAACACCGAAAAGTGAAGTAAGTTCAAGCACTCCAGTTTCCGAAGCATCCAACAGTGAGGTAAACTCAGAGACCTCAGCATCCGAAGCACCAAATAGTGAAGCTAGCTCAACTGCTCCAGTTTCCGAAGCATCTAACAGCGAGGTAAACTCAGAGACTTCAGCATCCGAAGCACCAAATAGTGAAGCTAGCTCAACTGCTCCAGTTTCCGAAGCATCAACCAGTGAAGTAATCTCGGAAACTTCAGCTTCTGATTCACTAAATAGTGAAGCTAGCTCAACTGCTCCAGTCTCCGAAACACCAAATAGTGAGGTAGGTTCAAGCACTCCAGTTTCCGAAGCATCTAACAGTGAAGTGATCTCAGAGTCTTCAGTTTCAGAAACACCAAAGAGTGAAGCAAGTTCAAGCACTCCAGTTTCTGAAGCCTCAAATAGTGAAGTGATCTCCGAGACTTCAGTTTCAGAAACACCAAATAGTGAGGCAAGTTCAAGCACTCCAGTTTCTGAAGTATCTAACAGTGAAGTGATCTCCGAGACCTCAGTTTCAGAAACACCAAATAGTGAGGCAAGTTCAAGCACTCCAGTTTCTGAAGCTTCTAACAGTGAAGTGATCTCAGAGTCTTCAGTTTCAGAAACACCAAAGAGTGATGCAGGTTCAAGCACTCCAGTTTCCGAAGTATCTAACAGTGAGGTAATTTCCGAGACTTCAGTTTCAGAAACACCAAAGAGTGAGGCAAGCTCAACTGCTCCAGCCTCTGAGTCACCAAAGAATGAGGAAACTTCAGTAGCT